>Ga0210057_1002003_pt1 | contig 29958 bp, 28 predicted proteins | sample CryGeyCG2114_010_2_FD_183968 | JGI IMG/M metagenome (GOLD analysis project Ga0210057, IMG submission 183968) | Groundwater microbial communities from aquifer - Crystal Geyser CG10_big_fil_rev_8/21/14_0.10 (SPAdes) (version 2) | ecosystem: Environmental > Aquatic > Deep subsurface > Groundwater ...
ACCCGAACCTTGGACTACTATTCAGGAGAAAATTGCAATCGGGGTGGGAATTATTAGCTGGGTTTTAATTATTTTAAGCGGGGTCGTCGGGGGATGGCTAGGTTGGCGACGGTCTAGAGGCGAGCCTGCTAAACTTCTTAAGAGCTGAAAATGAAGAAAGAACTTTTAATCATTTTAATATTATCGGCCCTGGTTACTTACTTATATATTTGGTGGCAAGTGGAAACTACCGTTTGGAAACTTGCTGTAGGATTTCATTGTCTTCCAGGTCCTTTGTGTGTCCTCTCATTTTTTCAATGGTGGTATTCAGTAGAAATTTTTATAAAAAGTTTTCTGGCGATGCTGGGAGCCTGGTGGGTGTTAAAATTAATTTTAAGGAAAGTCAAGAAAAAATGGAAGGCCTAGAAAAAATTACTAAAAACGGAAAAGCACTTTTTTTGGCTTATGACCACGGAATGGAGCATGGACCGGTGGATTTTGATGATGAGTCAGTCGACCCGGCAAAAATCTTAGAAATTGCTGATTCAGGTTTTTTTACCGGTTTTATCTGTCAAAAAGGGATTGCCGAGAAATATTATCAAAAAAACAAAAACAAAGTTCCTTTAATTGTTAAGTTAAATGGCAGGACAAATTTAATTTCTGGTCAAGATCCCTATTCTCCCCAAATTTGTACGGTTGAAGAGGCAATTTCTTTAGGCGCTTCGGCGGTTGGTTATACGGTTTATGTTGGCAGCGAGTATGAGGCAAAAATGATTTCTGAATTTTCCAAGATTGAAGAAGAAACAGATAAGAAGGGAATTCCTCTGATTGGCTGGATGTATCCTCGAGGAAAGGCAGTTGAGGGTAAAGAGCGCTCAAAAGAAATCTTGGCTTATGGAGCAAGAATCGCCTTAGAAATAGGAGCAGAAATGATAAAAATTCCCTATACTGGAGATTTAGAATCTTTCAAATGGGTAGTTCAGTCGGCTGGAAGAACAAAAGTGGTGGTTATGGGAGGAAAAAAGACCGAAGAAAAGGAATTTTTTATGATGGTCGAGGATGTTTTATCAGCCGGAGCCGTAGGATTGGCGGTTGGCAGAAATATTTGGCAGGACGAGGAGCCTTTGAAAATAAGCCAGAAGTTAGCTGAAGTAATTTTTAAATGATATGTTTGACATAATTTCAATCGGTTCAGCGGTTTTAGATGTTTTTCTCCGATCCTCCAAATTTCCTTTGGACAAAACCATGGTAGGTCAAAAGATTGAGCCAGAGGAACTCTTTATTTCTTCTGGTGGAGGAGGAACAAATACGGCCGTTGGTTTTTCTCGCCTAGGACTTCAAACTGCCTGCATTGCTCGATTTGGCGATGATTTGTTTGGTAAGTTTTTACTTTCTGATTTGGAAAAAGAGAGTTTCTCGAAAAAATATTTGATTGAGAAAAAAGGTGACAATACTGATTATTCAACTATTTTAGTTAATCCTGATGGCGGACGAATTATTTTGGTTTACCGGGGAAAAACAAGAATTGAGGAAACGATTTTTCCTTGGCAAGCACTAGACGAGACAAAATGGTTTTACATTGCCTCAATTGAAGGAAACGTTGATTTGCTTTTAAAAGTGGTTGAAAAGGCAAAAGAAAAGGGGATAGAGATAGTTTTAAATCCTGGCTCAAGAGAATTAAAAGAGAAAGAAAAACTTCTTTCAATTTTTCCCAAATTAAAAGCCCTGATTTTGAATAAAGAAGAAGCCGATGGGTTTGGGCTAATGGAAGGTCCCGCCTTTGCCAAGGCTTCGGCGGGCAAGCCAGAGATTGTTGTTATTACTAATGGTCGCCAAGGAGCTAAACTTTTCTCCGAAGAAAAAAATCTTTTTGCCGAAGCATTTTCTGGACCAGTGATTGACGAAACCGGAGCCGGGGATGCTTTCTCGGCCGGTTTTGTTTCCGGGATAATTAAGGGATTTTCTTTGGAAAAATCATTAAAACTTGGGATGGCAAACGGACGGTCGGTCGTCACAAAACTTGGGGCAAAACCCGGACTTTTATACGAGAAGGAAATTGAAGACTGGTTGGGACGACCATTAAAAATTGAACAAATAAGTTAATCGGCATATCTCCGCAAAACTGCACCCGAAATAAATGCGAAACATTTTGGTAAATTTCTAAGATATTATTTTTATGGTAAAATTTGGTTAATGGTAAAAATAAAAGTTTTAGTTGAAGGATACGATAAGGATTTTCCTGGAGGAGTTTGGCATGCCTCTTCAACAGTAACTTTAGTCCAAGATAAAAACACGAATATTTTGGTTGACCCCGGAATTAACAGAGAATTACTTTTTAAAAGTTTGACCGAGAATAACCTGGTTCCTGAAAACATAGATTATGTTTTAATAACTCACTGGCATGTTGATCATTTTTTACTTTTAGGAATTTTCCCAAAAGCAAAATTCTTAGATGGGACTTTACTCTATGAAGGCGATAGGGCAGTAAAACACGGAGGTGTTATCCCTGGAACTGGAATTAAAATTATCTCTACTCAAGGACATGACATTGACGATTGTTCTGTGATAGTTTCAACAAAACAAGGAAAAATAGCCATTGTTGGAGATCTTTTTTGGTGGAAGAGCGGAGAGAAACAAATTGTTGATATAAATCAGAAAGACCAGTATGCTAAAAACGAAAAAGAACTTGTTTTAAGCCGAAAGAAGGTTTTAAAAATCGCTGACATAATCATTCCTGGACATGGGAAAATGATAAGGGTTAAATAATTATGATAAAAATCAGACAGGCGCGAGAAAAAGATTTAGAAGTTATTTATCGAATTGGTCTTTGCGAAGAAGGATCCGCAGTGAGTCCCAAGACTCGGTTTTATGGCAAGGAATACATCCGACGCTGGCTCAAAAACCTCGGAGAAGAGATTCTTTTAATAGGAGAGATTGATGGGAAGGTTGGAGGTTTTATTTTTTGCAGCTTAATGCAAAATACCTGGGCGATGCTGGAAAATCTGGTAGTGGCTCCTTGGGCAAGAGGAAAAGGTTTGGGGGCAGCTTTTTTAAAAGAACTCCTCCGGCAGCTTAACGAACGGGGTATCGATTATATTGGAAGTTGGGTAAGAGCTGAAAATAAAGAAGCTTTGAAATTTCTGGAAAAAAGAGGGTTTCGCAGGGGGTATCAATTTCTTTGGATAGAAAAAATGACTCGTCCGCTTTGGCTAGAACATAAAAGAGATTTAAAAAGATTCAAAGAAGAAAAATTATGACAAAAATTGATTCGGTTGGTTGGGGGAATGTCGTTATAGATGGTCAAAAGTTTGACCAGGTGGTAATTTCTGGGGAAAAAGTAATCCGCCGGGAAGTGGAGAAATTAGAAAAACTTTTTGGAACAACTCATGTTGTTGCTGATTGGGAACAAAAACTTCTTATGGAGGGAAATCCAGAGATTATTATTTTAAGTTCTGGCCAGGGAGGAGTAATGGAAATTTCTCAAGAGGTTAAAGAAAAATTGGCTAAGCCTGGAGCAGAAATAAAAATTCTTTTAACTCCCCAAGCAGTTTCTGAATTTAATCGCTTGACCTCCGAAGGAAAAAAAGTTAATGCTTTAATTCATACTACTTGTTGAGGCGCCCTTGGCGCCGAAATCCTGCCGAAGCAGCAGCGAAGGAGGACTGACATGGAAATTTTTAAAAAACCTGAAAAATTTGTACCCCGACAACTTCCGCTTAAAAGAGTGAAAGAGCAGGAGAGTAAAAGAGTAAAGGGAGGAGGAAAATGGATTTTTATCTTTTTTGCTGGAACAATCATTCTAACTTTGGGTTTATGGGCTTACGGCTCCTTAAAAACAGGAACTGGTTTTCAAAAAATAATAAACCCACAGGTTGTTCCTACTCCGACCCCAACTCCTATCCCTAAAAAAACTATTGAAGTAACTTTAGAGATTTCTGATTTAGTTAAAAACTTAAAAGGAGAATATGGGATTTACGTTTTTAATTTAACGACCAAGCAAGGATATGGAGTAAATGAAGATGAAATCTTTCCAGCTGCTTCTTTAATTAAATTGCCAGTTTTTTTAACTTTATATCAGGAGGCAGAAGCCGGCAGAATTGACCTTTCAAGCAAATATACTTTGAAAAATTCTGATAAACAGGCTGGGGCAGGAGGGATGCAATACAAATCTGCGGGAACAGTTTATACCTATAGACAAGTGGCAGAACTGATGGGAAAACAATCTGATAATACTGCTTTTTTCATTTTAAGAAAAATTTTAGGAGATGAAAAAATTCAAAAAACAATTGATAATTTGGGAATGACAAAAACCTCCTTGGTAAAAAATGAAACTACTTCTCAAGATTTAGGTTTATTTTTTCGGAAATTATACGCTGGTTCAATAGTCAGCCGAGAGCATCGGGATGAGATTTTAGGATATTTAACTGAGACTTTTGATGAAACAAGAATTCCAGCCGGAGTACCGGAAGGTACCAGAGTTTGCCATAAAATTGGAACTGATATTGGAGTCATTTCAGATGCCGGAATAGTTTTTAGCCCAAAACCATTTATTTTAGTGATTATGTCAAAAAATGTTTTGGAAAAAGAAGCCAAAGAAGTCTTGCCGAAGATTACTGAAGCGGTTTGGGAGTTTGAGACAGAATAGTCGGGAGCGTTTTTGCTCGGGAATGAATTTTTGGTTTGCATCAAGAGATGGCGTCCTGACGGACACGGCTTGCTTAAGTGAGAATTCCAGAGGTAGGTGGCGCTGTTTTCGGAGGGCGCAAGCCTGCCACATTGATGCTTCACAAAAATTATTCCCTCGCCGCGCCTATCTTACTTTTTAATCTCCTTTTTTTCTAAAATCTTTTTAATTTCTTCCTCGCTGCAGGAATTTTTGGGTTCGGTACCCGGCAAGAAGATTTCCCATTTTTTTGAAGGGCAGGCGTTGCAGGATAAAGTCCCAGTTAAAGTGCAGATTTCCACTTTGACCAAATTTTCTGGCCCGCCTTGCGGCGAGGCAGGTAAAGCAAATTTTTCATCAGGTTTGTCTTTTAAAAGTTCGACCATGATATTGTGCCAAATAGGCGAGGCGCCGGTCACTCCCGAGGCAACGTAAGACATAGGTGAAGCGTCGTTGTTGCCGACCCAAGTGGCAACCAATAAATCCGGAGTATAACCGATGGTCCAGTTATCTTTTAAATTGTTTGAGGTTCCAGTTTTTACCGCCACCGATGGATGTTCAGGAATATTTAAAAGTGAATTTGGACCAAAAGCCGGAGTCCGGGCTAAGTTATCAGATAAAATGTCGGTTAAAATATAGGCTATTTCCGGCGAAAGGGCTCTCTCACCTTCAGTTTCCAGTTTTTCCAGAACTTTTCCTTTATAATTTGAGCGTAGCGAAAATTTCAAGCTTTGCTTATAATCTTTAACTTCCAAAATCGGATTTAGGGGAACTTTCATTCCCAAATTTGCCAAAGTTCCGTAAACCACGGCTATGTCAGTCATCTTTACCTCACCACCTCCTAGGGTTAGGGAAAGTCCATATTGAGAAGGGTCATTCCAGGTAGTAATGCCCATTTTTTGCCCCTGTTTAATCATTCTTGAGACGCCTAAAGCGGATAAAACCTTAACTGCAGGAACGTTATAAGAAGAACCCAAAGCCACCCTTAAAGGGACATTTCCATGAAATCGGCCATCATAATTTTTTGGGCTATAAGGAGGTTGACCAGGAACCTGATAAGTTATCGGAGTATCAGGGATAATTGTCGCCGGAGTAAAACCCATGGATAAAGCCACGGAATAATTAACTGGTTTAATCGAAGAACCCGGTTGGCGGTTGGCAGTGGTGACATTATAATTTCCCTGGTTTTTAAGGTCAAAATAATCTTTTGAGCCTATCATGGCCAGAATTTCTCCGGTTTTAGGATTGGTCACTAAAACCGCTCCGTTTGAAATTCGTAAAGATTTTAATTTTTCAACCTCGCTTGAGACTTCCTTTTGAGCCAGGTTTTGAATATCCAAATCAAGCGAGGTTTTAACTTCAAGCCCTCCTTCTTCAACCATTTTTTCCCCATATTTTTTAACCAGGAGCTCTTTAACATACATAACAAAATGAGGGGCAAAAATATCGGTTTTTTTCAAAACCAGATGGATATCCTGGCTAGACGCTTCATCTGCCTGCTTTTGGGTTATAAATTTTTCTTCAACCATTCGGCGTAAGACCAGCCTTTGTCGTTCTTTGGCAATCTCTGGGTGAGCCCCGAAAGGAGAATAGGTTGTTGGCGAGGCTGGCAAACCAGCTAAAAGAGCCGCTTCGGCCAAATTTATCTCTTCAACAGATTTTCCAAAATAAAGTTGCGAAGCCTCTTCAACTCCATAAGCCGCGCCCCCAAAACCAACTTCATTTAGATACATCTGCAAGATTTCATCTTTTGAGAATTTTCTCTCAACCCACAAAGCCAAAATAATTTCTTTTATTTTCCTTCGCAAAGTTCTCTCTGGTGTTAAAAGGGCATTTTTGACTAATTGCTGGGTAATGGTTGAGCCGCCTTCGATTTTTCTTTCTCTTATAATTTTTCCTAAAGCCCGGAGAATTCCTTTTGCCGATAGTCCGTGATGAGAATAAAATTCAGCATCCTCAATGGCGACCACCGCCTGGCGCAGAAAAAGGGGAGTTTCTGAAAGAGGAACTAGGGTTCGATTTTCGCTGCGATAAATTTTATAAAGGAGTTTTCCATTTCGATCATAGATTTTAGTTGAGACAATCTGTTCTCTGGTGGTAAGTTTTTGGGGATTGGGAAGCTCGGAAAGAATAGAAAATAAAAAGTAAGAGAATAAAGACAAGAAAAGACAAAGAATGGCTAGGAAGCCTGCTATCTTGAGAGAAATTTTTAGAGCAGGGATTTTCGGAACCTTAGGTAAACGAATTTTGGGAAATCTTAAACGAGGAACAAGGGAGACAAAACGTGGTGTTAGGCTGGCGATAAGCAATATGCTATAAGCGATAAGCAAGATTACCCAGAAAAAGGGTTTACCAAGAGTCCCTAAGATTTTGCCAAAAAATTTCAAGGCCCACCTTCGCCAAGGCTTCGGCGGGCAAGCAGGAGGAAGTTTTTTGGCGGAGTAGATAATTCCTGTCCTAACCGCCATGTTAGGTAAATTATATTCTTTTTCAGCCTTAAATTAAAGAGGGAAAATTTCGGTTAAGAAGAAAAGAAAACTTTTTCTTTAGAGTAGAAAAAACAAAATCAGGCCACCTGTCAGAAGGATAAAGCCAGCCAGGGAAAGGGTTGCTATTGGTAAGAAATTAGCAGTAACAGGCAAAAATGGTGTGGGAGTCGGGGTGACAAAGACAACAGGTTTTGGTGTTGGAGTAGCTGTTGGCGTTGGGGTGGCGGTGGGTCTGGAAGCAGGGGTAGCGGTGGGACTTGGCATGGAGGTGAGAGTAGGGGTTGGTGTGACTGTAGGTCCAGGAGTTGAAGTAGGGGTGGGTGTTGGTCCAGATGTGGGGGTCGGAGTTGGAGTAATTGCTGCCATCAAATTAGTTTGGATTTGATAAATAGCTTGTTCCTTGTTGTTCTTCCAGTAAACGATATTAAAATCAGTATATTCTTGGAAAAAGAATGTTGTTTGAGCTCCTTGTTTCACCATTATTAAAAGAAGCCAATTCTCAGAGGAGATAGGGAGGTTGCCAAAAGGGTTTTGTCCAAGAGTAATTTTCCCCTCTGCGTCGGTATTTCCTTCAAAATCTGGGATATTGTCCCATTTTTTGCCATAATAAGAGTTGGGGATGGCTTGCATTCGATAAATTTTTACCTTTGCGGAGGAAAGTGATTTTCCCTCGCGATCCTGAAGTTGAAGAATATTTTCTTTAGGAAGATTACTGGTCATTTGGGGCCAACAGTAGTTGGGATTATAGTTAGTGCAACCGTTTCTTTGTCCGGCGATACTATTTAGGGCATAAATATTATATTCTCCATAAAAATGATTATCAGAACCCATAATGTCTTGAGTTTTGTTGGAATACACAAGATCATCTTTGGGAAAATAATCCCAGGCTGATTTCCCCTCTTCGTCGGTGGCCTCTATTTGGTCTCTACTTCGATGTACGTTGAGTCCATATTGATCAGGAATCCCATTTCGAGCATGGGTCAACTCATGGATTAGAGCATATTCTATATTTTGGAAGTGGGGATTATTTTGATAAAGGTATTTATTACCATCTGCTTCGTCTCGTGGGCAGGCGATAACTCCCACTTTGGCGCTAGTAAAACCCTACATGAGATCAATAGTTTTATCATTTATATCGGGTTGATTATCGGCTATTCCACCACTTAGGGGGAGAGAACAGTCTTCAACAACGGTTACTTTGTCCAAGCGTACTCGCTCTAAGATTGGGGGATTGGCGGAGGTAAAGAGGCGATTCCATTCTCTGATTTGCCTTTGAGCCCAATCTTCCCAAGAATTTGAACCAGCACAAGTTTTATCTTGGCAATAAGAAAGCTGGTTTTGATTAAAGAAATTATAGACGCTTTTTTCGACCCAAAAGCCGACAGAAAGAGATTGAGTGTCGTCTTTTAGATTATTATTTGTTTCAGAAATTTCTTCAATTTGATTTTGGGGATCAACCTGAAATTCAATTGTATGAGCGCCCTGAATTTTTCCTTCGGAGGAGACGGTATGGTCCCAGGTCCATTGATAACTCTGAGTAGTCTCTTCTTCTGGAGCAAGATTGGGGTGGGTGCCCGAACCGACTTGGGTGTTATCTATAAGCCAGATGAAGGTAAATTCTCCTGTGGGTTTAGTTCCTCTGTTTTTAATATGAGCAATAAAAGTTACAGTTTCTCCTTGAGCAGGCCACTTTTTTTCTCCATCAAAATTAAAGCGTGGGGTTCGTTCAATGAGGGTAACGTCAAGGTCGGGGAGATTAGGAGCGACAGCCTTTTTACGGATTTCTTGAACTCGTAGAACCAAATAAATGGTTAAGGGAATGGTTATGATTAAGAAAGCGGTCAGAAAGAGAAGTAGCAGCTGTTTTTTCGAAAGCATTAATCCTATTTTATTGGACTTTATTGGATAAATCAATTTCTTTAGGAAAGAGATTTGCCGGGTTTATTTTGGCCGGGGCGGGTTTTTGCTCTGGAGGAAGAGGTGGGCAATCTAAACAGAAGATTGTCCCCAAGGGATCAATGATAACATTATGATCTTGAGGTTCAACCCAATCTGGCAGAGGCTGATTTTCTGATAATTCTCCTGGTTGAATTGGCTGACCTGAGGTTTTATTTATTAAAACTGATTTTCTTAAAGATTCAGTCTCTTGGGGAACAGTTCCCTCCAAAAAATATTCAAACCGAGTTTGACAACCAGATTCTCCAGGATTTGCTCCTGAAATCGCGCAAACATTTGCTCCAACTATTCCTTCTGGCTTTAGCGGCCAATTCGGTTTTTGGTCTTTTAAGACAAAACTTATGATTTTATTCCAAATAGGTGAGGCGCCGGTTACTCCTGAGGCAACGGCTGACATTGGTTTATTATCATTGTTGCCGACCCAGGTAGCCACCAAGAAATCAGGAGTATAACCGATTGTCCAGTTATCTTTTTTATCATTGGTGGTTCCGGTTTTGACCGAAACCTCTGGATGACCAGAAATCACCAAGTATGAGGATGGTCCAAAAGCCCCGAAACGGGCGTTATTATCAAGCAAAGTATGAGAAATTAAATAGGCAACTTCCATGGGAATAATTCTTTCACCTTCTTGGATTTGGGTTTTTTCAAGTGTCTTTCCGGTATAATCCGAAACCTCTAAAATTGAGACAAGCGGTTGTTTTATTCCTAAATTGGCAAAAACACCAAAAGCAGTGGCCATATCCGTCATTTTTACCTCCCCGCCTCCCAAAGTTAAGGAAAGTCCATAATTTTTTGGATCCTGAAGAGTCTCAAGCCCCATTTTTTGGGCAAAAGGAACAAAATTTTCTAAAGTATTTAAGGCTAAAACTTTAACCGCGACCACATTAATTGAACTTCCTAGGGCAAATCTTGCCTGAAGCGGTCCATGGAAAGTATTGTCATAATTTGAGGGACAATAAAGTGGCTGACCAGTGACCTGAAAACAGGTTGGAGCATCGTTGAAGGCTGTGGCTAAACTTATTTTTTTATCCAAAAGTCCCAGAGCATAATTTAAGGGTTTGATGGCTGAACCAGGCTGGCGCAGGGCGGTTGAAACATTATAGTTTCCTTGAATATCTTTGGCAAAATAGTCTTTTGAACCAACCATGGCCAGAATCTCACCAGTTTTGGGGGCAGTTACCAAAGCGGCTCCATTTGAGACACGATAATTTTTAAGTTTGCCAACTTCAGTGGCCACCGCTCTTTCGGCAAACTCTTGAGCATCCAAATCTAAGGTAGTTTTTACCCGAAGCCCCCCTTGCTCAACTACTCTTTGACCATATTTTTCGACCAACTGTTCCTTAACGTACATAACAAAGTGGGAGGCTTTAATTCCGGTTTCGTGAGGAGCAAAATTAAGTTCCTGCTCTTTTACCTTTTTGCTTTCTTCCTCGGTAATATGTTTGTCCTCAACCATTCTTTCTAAAACCCAAATTTGGCGTTCTTTAGCCAGTTCCGGATGGGCGCCAAAAGGAGAATATCTAGTAGGCGAGGCTGGCAGACCGGCTAAAAGAGTCGTTTCGGCTAAAGTCAAGTCGCGGGCGGACTTTCCAAAATAAAGCCTTGAGGCTGATTCTATCCCCCAGGCAGTTCCTCCGTAAGGAACTTGGTTTAAATACATCTCTAAAATTTTGTCTTTAGGATAGATTACCTCAACTGCCAAGGTCAGAAAAAATTCTCGGATTTTTCTTCGGACTGTTCGTTCTGGTGTTAGGAGGGCATTTTTAACCAATTGTTGAGTAATAGTCGAACCACCTTGAAGTTTTTGGTGAAAGATAATATTAAAGATGGCCCGGGCCATGCCTCGATAGGAAAAACCGTGGTGGCGATAAAAATCTTTGTCTTCAGAGGAAATGGTTGCCCATTTAACATAGTCTGGAAGTTCTGAAAGCTTGATTGGAGTTCGGTTCTGCTCAGTATAAATTTCATATAATAATTTTCCATTTCGATCAAAAATCTGGCTTGAAACAGGGTATGGCCAAGAAGTGAGTTTCCAGGGGGGAGGCATGTCCCAGAATAAATAAAGTAAACAGCCGACAGCAAACAGCAAACAGCCAACAGCAAGAATCTTTTGCTTAGAACTCAATTTCTTAAGTTTTTTACTGAACACTGGACGCTGGACGCTGGATACTGCTTTCCTCATGTTTGTATTATAGCAGGCAAAGCCTTTGCCTTTTAGGCAAAGGAAGTTTATAATGGTTTTTGTGAAAGAAAAAACCAATATTCTTAAAAACGTTGTCACTCTTTATACTTTTATTTTTCTTATTTGGGGGTTTTATCGATATTTATTCAGGCTTCCTGAAGAAATTGAAGAACTAGTTTTAAAACCCATAATTTGGCTAGGACCAGTATTTTTTCTTCTTTTTAAAGAAAAAGCAAGTCTTTCCTCGCTCGGCTGGACAGGGAAAAATCTTTTTAAAAGTTTATATTTGGGAATTGGTCTGGGGATAATTTTTGCCATCGAAGGGTTATTTACTCATACCCTTAAATATGGCGGAATTTCTTTTGTCAAACTTGCCTATACTTCGCTTCCTGTTTTTTTAGTTGCCCTAGGCGTTTCTTTAGGAACAGCCATTTCTGAAGAAACAGCCTTTCGCGGATATATTTTCAATAGACTTTGGCAGATTTTAAAGAACGAATGGTTGGCAAATCTGGTCTCAAGCCTAGGCTGGGCCCTAGTTCATTTACCAATTACCATTTTTGTTTTTCATTACAATCCGGTTCAGATTTTAGTTTTTCTCATTTTAACTTTTATTTTTGGGGCAGGCTCGGCTTTTGTCTTTGCCAGAACGGGTACAGTAGTTGCTTCAGTCCTACTTCACGTTTTCTGGGGCTGGCCAATAATTTTGTTTAGATAAAATTGCTATAATAATGACAATGAAAAAGTGTCGATACTGTGGGTTTGAAAATCCAGAGACGGCAAAAGAAAGGGGGTGAGATAAAAAAATTTAAAATGAAAAATTTGATTTTAGTTCTAGTGGGTTTGATTTTTGCTTTTGGGATTTTAACTGCTTCGATTTGGAAGACTCAAGCTCTAACTTCAAGTCAAAATTTTAAGATTCAAACACTTCCTGAAGTTGTTGGTGCAAAAGTGACTCCGACCCCTTCGCCGACACCAACAGTTGATTATTATCTTCCCTATCCGGGAATTTTGCCTGATAACATTTTGTATCCTTTAAAGATGGTCCGGGATAAAATTTTGCTTTTCTTGACTTTTGATCCGGTTAAAAAGGCAGAAAGGCTTCTTCTTTTTGCTGACAAAAGAGTCAATGCCGCCAAAAGCCTAATTGAAGGAGGGAAAGTGGAACTGGGAATTTCCACCATGACTAAGGGAGAAAAATATTTAGAGCAGGCAATTGCCCAGACTGAAAAAGCTAAACAGGCAGGTAAAGACACCACTGCCTTATATGAAAAACTAGCCCAAGCAACCCTGAAACACCAAGAGGTCTTAACTGGAGTTTTAGTTAAAGTTCCAGATGAGGCAAAAGGAATGGTTCAGGAGGCTTTGCAATATTCTCGCCAGGGTTATGAGACCGTAAGTAGGGTGATTGAACAGAAGTGAGAAGTTTGTGGTTCGGGCAGGAATTTGTTGTTCGGTTTCGACATGGCCTCCCGCACCAATGCTGGTGCGGGACCGCCCTCGGATTCTAAATTCTGAGACTTAAGTTGTGTTCCAAAGTCCTCGGGCTTGCCAGATGAAACCTTCACAAAAATTCTACCCTCGCCACCTTCTTTAAAAAACACAAAAATTACTCAAAATCTTCTCTTAGTTTTTCTTTTAAAATAGCCAAAATCTTCTTATTTTGATATATTTTGATGGCTTTATTGGTAGTTGACATACTGGATGTAGGGCTTTTATATTGGTAATTGCGCTATAAATAGCGTTTTTTCTTTCACTATGAAGTGTCCGTTTTGTGGTCATGAAGAAACAATTGTTTTGGAGTCTCGCATTTCTGAAGACGGAAATTCTTTCAGGCGCAGGCGTGAATGCGCTAAATGTAAAAAGCGTTTTACTACTTACGAACGAGCTGAAAGAACCCTTTTGGTTATTAAAAAAGATGGTCGGAGAGAACAATTTGACAGAGAGAAAATTAAAAAAGGAATTTTGCTTGCCTGTCATAAAAGACCGGTTTCCCTGGATTTAATTGACAACATTGTTGACGAGGTTGAGCAAGAGCTTTTGCGAAAGGATTCGGCCGAGATTTCCTCAAAAACGATTGGAAACGCAGTTTTAAAAAGACTTAAGAAGGCAGATAAAGTCGCTTGGCTTAGATTTGCCAGTGTTTATTTGGAATTCTCTGATTTAGGGGATTTCGAGAGAGTAATTGAAAAAATCTCGTGAGAAAAAAAGACAATAACCATCTTGATGTCAATCGCTTAGTTGAAGAATATGTTAATGCTTTTGACTGGCGGGTTTCGGAAAACGCCAACATCGGTTATTCTTTTGGGGGATTAATGCTCCATATTTCCGGAACTGTTAATGGCAACTATGTTTTAAACAAAATCTATCCTCCAAAAATTTCCCAGGCCCATCGAGAAGGAGACTTTCATCTTCATGATCTTTTTATGGGTCTTAATGGCTATTGTGCTGGTTGGAGCATTCGTCAACTTCTTTTAGAAGGGTTAAATGGAGTGCCAGGAAAAATTTATTCTGCTCCACCCAAACATCTCTCAACAGTGATGATCCAACTGGTTAACTTTTTAGGAACCCTCCAGAATGAGTGGGCTGGAGCTCAGGCATTTTCCTCATTTGATACTTATCTTGCTCCATTTGTGGCTTTTGATGGGTTAGACTTTAAGCAAACAAAACAATATATTCAGCAGTTTATTTTTGATATGAATACTCCCTCGCGCTGGGGAACACAAACCCCGTTTACTAATATAACTTTGGATTGGACGGTTCCCGAGGATTTAGCCGACCAGCCAGTAATTATTGGTGGAAAACCCCAAAAACAAAAATATAAAGATTTCTTGCCTGAAATTGCGATGATAAATAAAGCTTTTATTGAGGTGATGACCGCTGGAGATGCTTCTGGCCAGCCGTTTACCTTCCCAATTCCAACTTACAATATAACACGCGATTTTGACTGGAATTCAGAAAATGCCCGCTTGCTTTTTGAAATGACCGCCAAATTCGGTATTCCCTATTTCCAGAATTTTATTAACTCTGATCTTTCGCCTTCGGATACTCGCTCAATGTGTTGTCACTTAAGACTGGAACTTAAAGATTTGACCAGAAAAACTGGCGGACTTTTTGGTTTTGGGGAGTCAACCGGTTCGGTTGGAGTGGTAACGATTAATCTTCCTCGAATTGGTCATCTTTCCAAAACCAAAAAGGAATTTTTTCAAAGATTGGGCAAACTGATGGATTTAGCTTGTCAGTCATTGGAGATTAAAAGAAAAATAGTCCAAGAGAACATGGACCGCGGGCTTTTACCTTATACTAAACGTTACCTTGGCAATCTGCGTCATCACTTTTCAACCATTGGTTTAGTGGGAGGGAATGAAACCTGTCTTAATTTTTTAGGAAAGGGTATTGGGACACTTAAAGGAAGAACATTTATGATTGAGGTTTTAAAGTTTATGCGAGATAAACTCACCGAATTTCAAAAAAAATCTGGAGAAATCTACAACTTAGAGGCAACTCCAGCTGAGGGGACCTCGTATCGTTTTGCCCGAATTGACAAGAAAAAATTTGGTAAAAAAATAATTACTGCTGGAACTGAAGAAGCGCCTTATTATACAAATTCTACCCATTTGCCGGTTAATTTTACTGATGACATGTTTGAGGCGTTTGAACATCAAGATGATTTGCAGGTTCTTTATACCGGAGGAACAGTCTTCCATGGATTTTTAGGAGAAAAAGTCTCCGACGGTGAGTCTTGTAAAATTTTGGTTAAAAAAATTGCTGAGAATTTTCGCCTTCCTTATTATACTATCACTCCAACTTTTAGTATTTGCCCCTCTCATGGTTATTTGAAAAATGAAACTAAAAAATGCCCCAAGTGTGGCAAAAGGACTCTTGTTTATTCCAGGGTGGTTGGTTATCTTAGGCCGGTTGAGAATTGGAATAAAGGAAAACAACAAGAATTTAGGGAAAGACTTGAATATAGTCAGAAGAAAAGCCTAAAACATTCCCTGCCCGGAAAGCCTCTAAATGGAGATTCGCGGTTATCTTAAAACCTCTGCTATTGAGTGGCCGGGAAAAATTTCTGCAGTCTTTTTTGTTCCTGGTTGTAATTTCCGTTGCCCGTTTTGTTATAACCGCGATTTAGTTTTAAATCCAGAAAAACTTCCAAAAATCTCTGAAAAAGAAGTTTTTGCGGATTTAAAAAAAAGAAAAAAATGGATAGATGCGGTTGTTGTCACTGGTGGAGAACCAACTCTCCAGAGCGATTTAGATAAGTTTTTGAAAAAAGTAAAAAAGCTTGGGTTTTTGGCCATGATGGAAACTAATGGTTCGTTTACTCCAATACTCCAGTGTATTGTAGCGAGTGGATTGGTTGATCGTGTGGCTATGGATATCAAGGGACCGCTAGATGCTCGCTATACCCAAATTTCCAATTTCCGATTTCCAACTTCAAATATTAAAAAGTCAATAAAGCTAATTTTTCAATCTGGAATAGATTTTGAGCTTCGAACAACCGTTGTCCCAGGAATTCATGATAAAAAGACGCTAGTTTTAATGGCGAAACAATTAACAAAAGAAGTGCAAAGCGCAAAGTGCAAAGCGCAAAGTTTCCGTTGGTATTTGCAAACATTCCAACCTAAAACTTGTCTTGACCCTGAATTTGAAAAGAAAAAACCATACAGTAAAATACAGATGGAGGAATTTTTAAAAGCGGTCAAAAAAATCATTTCGGGGGCAGAATTGCGCTAATTTATGCTAAAACTCGGCAAATATCAACATTTTAAAGGGAAAATGTATGAGGTAATTGGGGTGGCTAGGTATAGCGAAACACTGGAGGAATTGGTAGTTTATAAACAGTTGTATGATAGCGATAAATTCAAGAAAGGTGCCCTGTGGACAAGACCCAAGAAGATGTTTTTGGAGAAGGTAGAGGTTAATGGTAAGAAAATCCCCAGATTTAAGTACCTCGGTAAGTAGTCAATTTTCTCCTTTTGAGTTATAATATTTGTATATGCCAGAACTGCCCGAAAGAAAACCCCCTGAAGCCGAAAGAGGTTATGTAGTTGAATTAAAAGAGCCGTACCCAGAGAAGGAAGGGTTGGTGGAGAGAGTTTGGAAAGAAGATCTTGAACTCGAAAAACCAGTTACTTACAAACGCCAAGTTTTAGTGACTTCGGCTCGTGCTCAAAAACCAAGAATTGTTTTGCCGATTACTCGTCAGACTTATCTAAATCCTGCCAATTGGCACAAGCCAATTGTCTATGCCATTCGTTGGCTCCTGACTTGGGCGCAAAGAATTATTAAAATGCAACCAAAAGAAGTAGTCTTTGAAAAAACATGAACTCAACATTTGATATTTTTTCTTTACTTTCCTCACTTTTTATTTTTTCGCTAGCGACTCTTTTTTTATCTGGGGCTCTAATTTTTCTGGGTTATGCAATTTTGACTTGGTGGCGTTACCGCGACAGAGAAAAAAGGTCTTTAGAATACGTTTTACTCCAGGTCGCCCTTCCAGCTGACAATGAAATAAAGATTGATGCTGCCGAGCAAATGTTTTCTTCTTTATATTCAGTTAAAAAAGGAGGTTTTCTTTCTTTTCTTAAACCTCAAGAACACCTAACCCTGGAAATTGTCGCTCTTCCGGAAGATATCCGTTTTTATGTCTCTTGTCACCGAAAACTTCAGGACTTGGTGGAAAAACAAATAAATGGTGCCTATCCTGACGCGGAAATAAAAGAGGTTCCCGAGTATAATATTTTTTCCGAAGAAGGAAGGGTGGCTTATGCTTCTTTAGGTTTTCGCAGTGCTTCATTTTATCCAATTAAAGTCTATAAAGACCTGCCAACCGACCCCCTGTCGCTTCTTACTTCGGCTTTGGCAAAAATGCAAAAAGGAGAAGGAGCGGCGATTCAAATTTTAATTTCCCCGGCCTCAGGCAAATGGCGCTCTTCTGGAAAAAAATTTGTCGCTAAAACTAAAAGCCAGGAGGCAGATCCAGAGAAAGCCAAATTTGCGGTTGATGCCAAAACCTTAGAGGCAATTGAAAACAAATGCTCAAAGCCTGGATTTGAAACCCAAATTCGCCTGGTTGTTTGCTCAACCTCGGAAGAGCAAGTCAAAGCCCATCTTTCAAATATAAAGAGCGCTTTTGAGCAATTTTCTTCAGATTTAAACAGTTTTAAGGGAAAAAGAATTTTTGTAAAGGGTGCTTTTATGAATGATTTTATTTACCGCTTTCAGCCAATGATCCGTTTTGGCTTGACTACTATTTTAAATTCTGAAGAACTGGCGACTGTTTTTCATTTTCCTAACAAGCAAGTCGAAACCCCTCATATTTTCTGGATTTATGCCAAAAGAGCACCGGCTCCAGAAAAAGTGCCAACCGCTGGTCTTTATCTTGGCAAATCAGTTTATCGGGGGCTTGAACGACCGGTTTATATTACCGAGAAGGACAGGAGGCAGCATATTTATATTATTGGTAAAACCGGAACCGGAAAGTCCCATCTTTTAAAGGATTTGATTTTACAAGATATTCGGGCTGGTAAAGGAGTTTGTTTTATTGACCCTCATGACACCATTGATTTAATTCTGCCCCTGATTCCCCCGGAGCGGGCCGAGGATGTCATTTATTTTGACCCTTGCGATTATGACCGACCGATGGGTTTAAATATGATTGAGGCCTACACTGAAGAACAACAGCATTTTATCGCCACTTCAATTATTGGTTTAATGTATAAACTCTACGACCCATATAAAACTGGAATTATTGGTCCCCGATTTGAACATGCCATAAGAAACGCCATGTTGACGGTTATGTCCGAGCCTGGCAACACTTTTGTTGAGGTAGTTCGCTGTTTGACTGATTCTTCTTTTGTTCAGGAACTTCTGCCTAAAGTTAAAGACCCAATAGTCCGGAGATATTGGACTGACCAGATTGCCCAAACCGCTGACTTTCACAAATCCGAAGTTTTAGACTACATTGTTTCTAAATTTGGTCGGTTTGTCACCAATAAAATGATGAGGAATATTATTGGTCAATCAAAGAGCGCTTTTAATTTCCGGGAAGTGATGGATCAGGGAAAAATTTTATTTATTAATTTAGCCAAAGGAAAAATCGGGGAGGAGAATTCTAACTTTTTAGGTCTTATTTTAATTCCAAAACTTTTGGTGGCAGCCATGAGTCGGCAAGACGTCCCCCTAGAGCAAAGAAAAGATTTTTATCTTTATGTTGATGAGTTTCAAAATTTTGCCACTCCAGATTTTGCCACTATGCTTTCTGAAGCCCGAAAATTTAGACTTAATATCTGCGTTGCCAATCAATTTATTGGTCAAGTTGAAGAAGAGGTTAAAAACGCTATTTTTGGCAATATTGGAACCTTAGTTGCCTTTCGAGTTGGAGTTCAAGACGCCTCCTACCTTCAACATGAATTTCAGCCAACTTTTTCTGAATCAGATTTAATCAATATTGATAGATTCCATGTTTATATGAAGACGATTGTTGATAATGAGCCGGTTCCGTCTTTCTCGGCTGATTTAACTAAAGATTTATCCGAGGAGGAAAAACTCAAAAACCAAAAAGTGGCCGAGATTATTAAAGAAATGTCCAGGCTTAAATACGGACGGGATAAAGAAGAAGTGGAAGAAGAGACTGAAAGAAGGGCGCGCCTCTAAGAGGCGCTCGCTTTTGGTGATGAAAAACTAGAGATTAAACGGGTGGTTTACGATAAGGCCAGAAATATGCTAAAATATGGTCAGCGTAAATCAGCGTCTTAATCAGCGTTTATCTGCGATGGGGGCTCGTAGTTTAACGGTAAAACAGGATTCTTATAAAATCCAGTAGAAGGTTCAATTCCTTCCGAGCCCACTTAAAGTTCCTCGAGTTTTACTTTTTCTGCCCCAGTTTTTTCTTTAACGAATTGAAGATATTTTTCGGTGGTTGAAAGCCTTTTGTGACCAGCCAGCTTTTGGAGTAAAACTACTGAGGCTCCAGAGGCTAAATGGTAAACTAGCCAAGTATTTCTGAGATCATTAACTTTAGCATTCTCAATGCCGGCAATCCGAAAATAGCGGTCAATTGAGGTTCTAATGTTTCGAACAAGTAAGGGCCTGCCAGTTTTGGTGATAAACACTGCTTTGTTTTTGGTTTTTGGTCGCTCGGAAAGATATTGATTTAGGGCTTCCCTGGCGGCTTTATTTAAAGGAATAGTTCTTTCTGGTTGAGATTCATAAGGTTTAACATAAATTTCGTTTTCCCGAATATTTGAAAGTTCAAGCCTAGCCAACTCGCCAATTCTTATTCCTGTTTGAAGCATCAGTTCAACAATGGCTGCCATCCGGCCATCTTCTCGGCAGGCATCCCGAAGAGCCCGATATTCCATTTTAGAAAGAATTCTTGGCGGTTTAACCTCGTATTTTGGATGAGAAACAGCCGTAGCCGGGTCTTCGTCAACCAGTCCTTTAGATTTCAAAAACCTAAAAAAGGTTTTAATTGAGTTGATTTTTCGGGAAATTGACTTTAAGGTATAGCCTTTCTGAATAAAATCTTCTTTGAACTGGTCAAGATGTTCGCTTGTAATCGAAGTTGCCTGGGTTATTTTTTTACCATCCAAAAAAGAAACCAACTGCTCGATATCTTTACCGTATGCTAAAATGGTAGAGATTGAACGCTTTTGGCTTTTTAAATATTCTACAAACTTTTCGTGAGCAGAAGAAAGTGAAGTTTGTTCGCCTGCCATAGTTAACGGCGCTATAATTTCTGCCATAGCAGAAATTTCAAGCTTTGCTTATAATATCACTTGAGAGGATATCTGTCAAGATGAGAAACAAACTAATTACTGGAATACTCTTTCTTTTTGGTCTCTACCTCATAGTTTCTTTTTCTCGGGATATTTTGGATTTATATCAAAAAAGTAAAGGGGTTGAAAAAGAACAACTTAAACTTGAAGAACTTCAGATTAAAAATGAAGAATTAAAAAAACAACTTGAATATGTCAAAAGCGCGGAATTTTTAGAGAAGGAGGCGCGAGAAAAATTAGGGTTGGCTCGTGAAGGAGAAGTAGTCGTTATTCTGCCGGAAAATGTTGAAGAGTTAATCAGCGCTAATCAGCCTCAAATCAGCGAAAATCAGGAAGAACCGAATTGGAAAAAGTGGCTAAAATTATTCTTCTAGACTTTTTTCCAATAAAAGTAATCCCGGTGCATAATGAGGTTAGCCAGCCAGAAAGGAATTCCCATCTCCGGGCGAAACATAGCGAATTGTGATTTATGGCAAATAAAAGCCAGATATCTTTGTAGTAATGCCTTCAGTCCACTAAGCCCGAGGCGGAAAAAAGAAAGACAAAATTCGGGCCTAGGAGTATAAAGTTTCTTTTTAATAGCATTCTCAATCATTCTCGTAATATTTCCTGGCACCGTTGTCCAGTAAAGCCGAATTGGCCATTGGTTTTTAATTTCTTTAACCGCTTCAGTCGTTGCCTGGGAGACGAAAATGTGGTCTTGGTGACCAGTAATTCCCGAGTTTCCCTCATAAGTTAGAATCAGATTAGGTTTTTCTTTTTTGAGATATTTTAAGATTGTTTTCTTTAGTTTTTCTTTACCTATCTTGTAAAGCATCATATCCGGATAATCAAGAATAATGAGTTTATCAATTTTTAATCTCCTAGCTGTTTTTCTTAGCTCTTCTTCACGAACGTTTTTAAGTTCACTTTTAGCAAATTTTTGTTTTCCCCAATAACCCTCCCCGCCTTTAGTTAAAGTTAACAGAATCGTGACAGTATTTGGAAGGGGAGAAAGATAGGCTAAGGTGGCGGCGACTAATGTTTCATCGTCAGGATGAGCAAAAATGGCCATAATTTTTTTCTTTTTTTCCTCGGATTTTGGGAAAAAATCGCGCCGCATCGGGACACCAAAATCGTGAAGCCAGAAATGGAGAGTGAGATAAAAAATAACAAAAGAAGATGGTAGAAAGATAGTGAGTAGCCAAATAATCATCATATTAAAGGATAACAGATTTTGGGAATAAAAAATCTTTTCAATTGGGAAAAGTGGTTAAAACTTTTCTTCCCATAAAAAAAGGACCCGGAATGATTGGGAGAGTGGTTGGAATAAATTCTAGCTATATAGAGATAATTCCTTTAAAAATAAAAGTCAAAACTATGGGGTTTTTAAGTTTCAGGTTGCGAAAAGAGAAAAATCTTGGTATAATTTCTTCATCACGCGGGGTAGTGTAAAGTTGCACGGAAGGCTCATTAACATTGGGCTACCCAAAAAGCAATTTTTGGAGTAAAACTTGGCTGTATCGGTGAAGCCCTGCTCTAAACAGGGTAATACCGAGGGAACCCCTCACCACTCGTGGTGAGGGGGCTCCGTAGAGACTATACGCCAAGGTCCCGCTTGGCGGGACAAGATATAGTCCGACACTCCAAGTAATTGGAGCAAACAGTTTGCATAATCTTCCAGCCCAGGTGCGATTCCTGGCCCCGCAACACGGGTATTAAATTTGAACGCCACCTTTTTGGTGGCGTTCTTCATTCCACCCGTGCAAGCCAATAATATAAAATAAGACTATATGTATTATGTCTACGTTCTTCATAGTTTAAAAGACAACAAGTTTTATACTGGTTTTACACCAAATCTAAAGAAAAGGATTAAAAAACACCAGCAAGGAGAAGTTAAGTCAACTAAAACCAGACTTCCATTTAAGCTTGTCTATTATGAATCTTATTTACTCAGAGATGATGCTGTCGCTAGAGAAAAATATCTTAAGACAAGCATGGGAAAACGGGTTTTAAAGAAACAGCTCAAAAACTTTATAAAATCAGTAAAATCTGGTAAAATTGTTGTTGATTCCATCAAATAGGGTTTACCCTGTTGGTGCGGAGCATAATAACAGGGCAGCGTAGCTCAGTGGTAGAGCGGTATCTTCATAAGATAATGGTCACAGGTTCAAATCCTGTCGCTGCCACTAACTGCCTTTCATTTAGGGCAGTTTTTTTGTATCATAAACATATGAAAAAAAAGCGGGTTTTTTCGGGTTCAAGGCCCACTGGTAAACTCCACCTGGGCAACTATCTTGGTGGGGTTAAGGGTTATATTGCTTTACAAGAGAAAGGAGACCTGGATTGTATTTATGGAATTGTCGACCTCCACGCGATTACTTCTCCTTATGAGCCAAAAAAACTTCAACAAAATATCCGGGAGGTTGCCTTAGATTATCTTGGGGCTGGACTTGATCCTAAAAAATGCCACCTTGTGGTTCAATCCCAAGTTCCCGAACACCTTGAACTTGCTTATCTTTTTGGAACAATTTATCCAGTTTCCCGGGTTGAGCAACTACCGACTTATAAAGAAAAAAAATTAGAACAACCAGATTATATAAATGTTGGACTCTTTTACTATCCGATTTTGATGGCGGCTGATATTTTGATTTATAAGGCAGAACTGGTGCCGGTTGGTAAAGACCAATTACCCCATATTGAACTGACGCGTGAAGTTGCCCGAAAATTCGGCACAATGTTTGGCAAGGTATTCCCTGAGCCTCAAAGATTTGCTACGCCTGGCGAGTCTGTGCCCAGTCTTTTAGGCTCTGGTAAGATGAGTAAGTCAATTGAAGGAAGTTATATTGAGCTGACTGACGATTTGGAGACGATTAAAAAAAGGCTGGCTTCGGCGCCGACTGATACTGGAAAAGGGAAAGAGGTTCCCAAAGAAGGAGGAGTAGCGAATCTGCTGACTTTAGTTGAATTATTCCAGGGAAAAGAAGAAAAAGAAAAATATGAGAAACAATATCTTGGATCCGGGATAAAATATTCAGAACTTAAGGAAAAATTGGCCGAGGCGATTTATAAAGAATTAAAACCAATTCAGGAAAAAAGAAAATTTTTCGAAGAAAACCCTGAGTTTGTCGAAGGGATTTTGGCGGAAGGAAGAAAATATTGCTCAAAAATCGCCAAAGAAACTCTTCAAGAAGCAAAAAAGGCGATGGGGCTGGTATAATTCTTTCAAAACCTCCCTTAATTTGGTATAATTTAGACTAACTCATGGCGAATATGAACAAAAAAGCCGTCCGTCGGTTTGAATTCCGGCTTAACTTAAACCCAAAAAATATTATTATCTGGACCTTAATTGCCATTCTTGGTCTTTCGTTTTTCCTTTCATTTTTAACCAGCGGTCCTCAAACAGGGGAGGAGATCGGGTTGTCTGCCGCTCTTTCTGATATTAAAGATGGAAAGGTAAAAGAAGTTTTAGTTGAAGGAGACAAGCTCGTTTTGACTTATAAGGAAGAAAATAAGGTTGCGATAACCTACAAAGAGAGCGGAGATAAGATAAGTGAAGTTTTGACTTCGGCTGGAATTGAGTCAACGAGCATCAATCTTAAAATCAAGGATCAATCTCTTTCCCGGATTTGGGTTGATATCCTGGGAACAATTTTACCTTTGGCTTTGATGGCAATTTTCTTCTTTTTTATTATCCGCCAGGCGCGAGGCGCCCAAGATTCAATTTTCTCCTTTGGTCAAAGTAAGGCCCGGCTTTTTGCCAAAGGCAGACAAAATATTACTTTTAAGGATGTTGCCGGTGTTGATGAGGCTAAAAAAGAACTTGAGGAAGTGGTTGATTTTCTAAAACATCCGGGGAAATACCACTCTTTGGGAGCGCGCACGCCAAAAGGCGTTCTTTTAGTTGGTCCTTCTGGGTGTGGGAAAACTCTTTTGGCAAAGGCAGTCGCTGGGGAAGCCGGCGTTTCCTTTTTCTCCATGGCAGGTTCAGAGTTTATGGAAATGCTTGTTGGCGTTGGCGCCGCCAGAGTAAGAGATTTATTCAATAATGCTAAAAGAACAGCCCCATCAATTATTTTTATAGATGAGATTGACGCTATTGGCCGGATGAGAGGCTTTGGAATTGCTGGTGGACACGATGAGAGAGAACAAACCCTAAATCAGATTTTGGTGGAGATGGATGGCTTTACTCCAAACGATAACGTCATCGTTGTCGCCGCCAGTGTTACCGGAGAGACGCCGATTTTGATAAAAAAGCAAAATCAAATAGAACTTCTGTCTATTGGCGAATTTGTTGACAGCTATTTTTCTAATCAGCAAAAAGAGGGAGAAATTCCTGTTGAGGATGTATTTTGTTTAGGTTTTGATAAAAAAGAAGGTAAAAGAGCTTATAAGAAAAATCTCTATTTTCAAAAGAGCGCCTTCAAAAAAATAAAAAGCGTTTTCCGTCACCAAGTCGAGCAAATTTATGAAATCGAATATTTGGGAGGTAAGATTAGAGCCACCGGTAATCATTCGGTTTTTGTCCGCACACCTTTTGGCCTTAAGACAAAAGCAGTTAGTTCTCTTGCTAGGGGGGATATTCTGATTGATCTTCCTTTTAAAGTCAACAGGACAAATAAAAGGCTAATGGAAATTCGGGCTCATCAATTTAATGTTTCCTGGTCTTTAACTTTGCCGTTTTTTGACGAAAAACAAGAAAAAGAATGGCAGGCGAAATATCTCTTTGCTCTCCAAAACAGAGATGAATTATCTCAAAGCCAGACCGCCGAGATTGTCGGTGTTTCTCAGACAACCGTTTCTAACTGGCAACGAGAAATCGGTCATCCGAGACCAATTTCCAAAGAATATTTTAAACACAAATTCCCTTCGAAAATCAGAGTGACGCCAGAGCTTTGCCGACTAATGGGTTATTATGTAGCCGAAGGTTACAGCCGTTGGGAAGTTGATTTTTGTTTTTCTACGAGTGAAAGCGACTATGTTCAAGATTTGATAAGTTTAACTAAAATGATTTTTGGTATTGAACCCGATAGAATTCGTCGAGTTACTAAAGGAGCGGTAAACATTGTTTATTCGGCAACTCCTCTGGCTAACTTTTTGGCAAAGTATTGCGGTCAAGGAGCAGAAAATAAACATGTTCCTGCGTTTTTATTCGAAGCTCCCTACGAATACTTTCTTGAATTCCTAAGAGGAGTTTGGCGGGGAGACGGTTATGAAGATAAATCCGGTAAGGGCGAAATCACTTCAATAAGCAAACAACTAATTTTAGAACTTAATTGGCTTTGTCGGATGCATGGCATCAAGACTTATATGACAAAGTTTATGACTACCGAGGGAAGAAGAATCAAGAACGGAAAACCGCTTTCTGCCTCGTTGGCCTATCGTTTGGGATGGGGGAAAGCCAATAATCCCTTTTGTCATCATTTATTAAAGAAAACTTATCCGGTTAAACGGGCAATTGTTAAAAAAATAAAGAAAATCCCCTACCAAGGGTTTGTTTACGATTTGTGCGGAGTTGATAATGAGGCCTTTTTTGGCGGAGAAAGCCCATTGCTTCTTCACAATACCAACCGCGGGGATCTTTTAGATCCGGCCCTTCTTCGACCGGGAAGATTTGACCGAACAGTTGTTTTAGATATGCCGGATATGGAGGCAAGAAAGGCAATCTTAAAGATTCATGCTCGGGGAAAGCCTTTCGAAGGAGATGTTTCTTGGGAGCAGGTTTCCAAAAGAACAGTTGGCTTTTCCGGAGCCGATATTGAAAATATGTTAAATGAGGCCGCCATTTTGGCGGCCAGAGAGGGGAAAAGAGTCATTGGTACGGCGGAGATTGACGAGGCGTCGCTTAAGGTTAAACTTGGTCCAGCCAAAAAAAGACTTCAGACAGAGGAAGACAAAAAAATGACTGCTTACCACGAGGCAGGACATGCTATCGTGACCTCAAGTCTTCCTCATATGGATCCAGTGTCCCGAATTTCAATTGTGGCTCGAGGTGTTTCTTTAGGTCATACTTTAATTCCCCCAACTCAAGATCGAACCCATGAGACAAAATCACATTTGATGGAACAAATAACCGCCCTTTTGGGAGGTCGGGCAGCCGAGGATATTGTTTTTGAGGAGATGACAACTGGAGCGGCCAATGATATCGAGCAGGCAACCAGGATTGCTAGAGGCATGGTTATTGATTTTGGCATGAGTGATTTGGGACCAGTAAATTTAGGACCCCAGGTTGAATATTCAGATATGGGTAGGGCTTTATGGATGGAGCCTTCGCAACTTTCTCCGGAGATGGCGTCCAAAGTGGACCGAGAAGTTAAAAAAATCGTTGATTCCTCTTACCAAAAAGCCCTGGAGATTCTTAAAAAATCTCGGAAAAAACTTGACCTGGTCGCCGGAAGTTTAATCAAAAAAGAAACCTTAGAACAAGAAGAGTTCGAGAGACTGATAGGCACAAAGAAGATTAGCGCAAGATTAATGGACGCAAGATTAAAAAAGGATGAGCGCTGATTATTTATACGAGGAATTAACTTACAAAATTATTGGAGCCGGCTATACAGTTCACAAATCACTTGGTTCAGTCCATAAAGAAAGCGTCTACCACAAAGCCTTAGCCCACGAATTAGATCTTTTAAAGATTCCATATAAAACTGAGGCTGCTTTGGAGGTTAAATATAAAGGGAAAAAGGTTGGGGTTTACAAACCTGATTTCATCGTTGATGGTAAAGTTTTAGTCGAGATTAAAGCAGCTGAATTTATTCCTGAAACGTACGAGAGTCAATTGAGTTATTATCTTAAAGGAACTGGATATAAGGTTGGGTTGCTGCTTAACTTTGGAACAAAAAGTCTTGATGTTAGAAGAAGAATTTATGACAAAATCTCGCGCTAATCCAATCAAAAAATCTAGCGCTAATCGTCTTGTTTTAATTGATGGTCATGCCATCCTTCACCGCGCCTATCATGCTCTTCCACCTTTAACTATTCGTTCTGGAGAATTGGTTAATGCCGTTTACGGATTCACCACCATGCTTCTTAAAGTGATTTCGGACTTAAAGCCCAAATATCTGGCGGTTGCCTTTGATACAGAAAAACCGACTTTTCGCCAAGCCGAGTATATTGGTTATCAAGCCCAGAGACCTAAAATGGAGGAGGAATTGAAAGGGCAAATTGAAAAAGTTTATGAGGTGTTGGCGGCGATGGGAATTCCTATATTTGAGAAAGAGGGTTTTGAGGCAGACGATGTTATTGGGACGCTGGCAAGACAAGCATGCCGTACGGAAAAACGCGGAAAAAAGAAAACACGGAAAAACGCGGAAAAAATTGAAGTTGTGATTGTTACCGGCGATCGGGACATGATGCAATTGATTGGACCAAGGGTAAGAGTTTATGCGCCAATTAAAGGGCTTTCCGAAGCGCAATTTTTTGATGAAGAAAAAGTCCAGAGAGAAATTGGGGTTCGACCAGGACAGATTGTCGACTTCAAAGGCTTAACTGGCGATCCTTCAGATAATTATCCTGGAGTGCCGGGAATTGGACCAAAGACAGCCAGAGAACTTTTAGAAAAATTTAAGACTTTGGAAAAAATCTACAAAAGCTTGGATGAAGCCGGCAGATTTTTTAACCCAAGCGTGGTTGGCAAACTTGCCCAAGGGAAAGAATCAGCCCAGCTTTCTAAAAAATTAGCGACAATTATCTGCGATGTTCCAATTAAACTTGATTTGAAAAAATGTGAGTTTGAGTTTAGTGAAGAAGAAAGAGAAAAGGCGATCAAGAAATTTAAAGAGTTAGGATTTAAAAGTTTGGTTGAGAGGCTTGCAACACCTGCCTCCGCCAAGGCTTCGGCGGGCAGGCAGAAAACACAGAAGAAAAGACAAGGCGAGGGACAATTAAAGCTGGTTTAACCAAAAAATGGTCCCGCCTTGCGGCGAGACCATAAATGCTTGAGTCTTTCGACCCAAGCGCGAGTAGTATAGCATAAGAAGGAGGTCTTGTCAACTTTTTGAACGAAAAAATGAAAGTTGCTTTAGTTCATGATTATCTAAAGGGCGAAGGTGGAGCAGAACAGGTTTTATTAGCTTTACATGAGATGTTTCCTAACGCTCCTATTTACACGGCGTTCTCTAATATTAAGGGGCGAAAGACCCATTTTGGTAGAAAATTTACTAAAGCAAGAATTGTTGAAAGTTGGCTTGCTCGACTTCCTTTTTGCGATAAGTTAATCAGCCCCTTGCGCTTTTTATTGCCTTTAATTTGGGGAAGCTTTGATTTTTCTGAATACGACGTGGTGATTTCTTCGGCGAGCTGGGCGGTGACGAAGGGTTTTTCCAGCCATAAAACTATAGAAATTTGTTACTGCCACACACCACCACGCTACCTTTATGGTTACGAAACCTCCCGTAATTGGCAAAAGTATTGGATTGTTCGCCTTTATGCCTCGATAGTCAACCATATTATGCGCCAATATGATTTTCGCCAAGCCCAGAAAGTGACTTATTTTATCGCCAATAGCCGCGAGACCCAGGCCAGAATTAAGAAGTTTTATCGACGTGAGAGTAAGGTTATTTATCCACCCGTGGAAATCAAGGCTATGACCAAGCGGAGACATAGCTCAGAAGACTATTTTTTGGCTGGTGGACGGCTGGAGTTACCGAAGAATTTTGATATCATTATTAAGGCTTGTAACCAACTAAAGCTACCCCTGAAAATTTTCGGTATTGGTCCTCAAGAAGAATATTTGTGTTCGATTGCTGGTCTAACAGTTAAATTCTTGGGTAGTGTGAGCGATGAGGAGAAAGATAACTGTTACGTTAATTGTTTAGCCTATATTACCGCGGCGACTGATGAAGATTTTGGTATAACCCCAGTTGAAGCCATGGCCGCCGGCCGGCCGGTGATTGCTTTTCGGGGTGGAGGATATTTAGAATCAGTAGTTGAAGGAAAAACCGGAGAGTTTTTCAATGAACCGACCGTTGAAAGTTTGGTTGAGGTTTTGAAAAAATTTAAACCAGAAAAATATAAACCCGAAGATTGCCAAGCCCAAGCCAAAAAGTTTTCTAAAGAAAGGTTTAAGAAAGAAATTAAAGAATTTGTGGAAGAAAAATGGGGGGAACACAAATATGATAGATGAAGAACCACAAAAAGAAATACCTATCGGGTTAGGTGGCGAATTAAATCGGCTTACCCAAGAAAAATGGCGTGAGCATCTTTTGCTTTTCTCGCAAGTGAAGAACACGGTTCTTGAAGTAAATCCCTATATTTACCCACCGTTAAAACTTGAAGAAGGCAAGCCCAGTCAGCTGGGTCTTTTTGCGGAGGCGGCTTTTGAAAAAATAGGAGAAGCACCCTCGCCTGGAAAATATCTTTTAGAAGTCTGGCGAGTACATCCGCGTTCGGCTCTTTTAGGAAGGGTAGTTTTTACTGACAAGGAGAGAAGACTTTACCGCGATACCGATCTTAAAGGAATAGGCCTCATTGGTGAACCCTGGGGGGCTCTTCTACGGGAGCCACAGGTTTCTGTTCCAGGTCGAAAATGGGGAGACTTGGGTAGATTGGGTTTGCTGGATCGTGGAACCGCCCTTTCTGATTATGAAAAAAGTGAGGAATTTCTTAAAGCGGGGATTAGGACCTACCGAATTTTGGCAATAATTGGGCTGAAGGAACTTGTTGCGAACCAACGCAAATTATCGCTTAAGGAAGCAATCAAAGAGGGTATTATTGACAAGAGATTTCATCCAGCTATTGAAGTTCGTGCTTTTGGGACAAAATTAAGAATCGAAGATTTTTATTCTGAAAGTGAATATTCTGAAAATGATGTGGAATTACTACTCGATGATGCCAGAAAACTAGTTAGTCAAGAACTTGGTCGTAAGGAGCCTCTCTCTGAAGAAGAGTATCTTAGTTGGTTTGCTAAGACATTGGGTGAGAATGTTG
>Ga0210057_1002004_pt1 | contig 29956 bp, 24 predicted proteins | sample CryGeyCG2114_010_2_FD_183968 | JGI IMG/M metagenome (GOLD analysis project Ga0210057, IMG submission 183968) | Groundwater microbial communities from aquifer - Crystal Geyser CG10_big_fil_rev_8/21/14_0.10 (SPAdes) (version 2) | ecosystem: Environmental > Aquatic > Deep subsurface > Groundwater ...
TTCAGCTTAGCCCAGCTAAACTTCAAAATTTATTTTAACTTTATAACTCAAATTTATTGAAAAACTCATCAAAAAGCACATTCGGCGGTAGACCCATAAAAAAACACTCTCAATATACATTGAGAGTGCCCTTTTATCTTGTTTAAGCTTTTTGGACTTTTGAAGCGTTAAGGCCTTTTGGACCCTCTACAACTTCAAATGTAACCATATCACCTTCGCGCAAGTCGTTGAATTCAACACCAACTAACTCATTTGCGTGGAAAAAGAGATCTTTTTCCTCACCTTCGCGAGAAATGAAACCAAAACCACGGTCTGTAAGACGTGCGATTTTTCCTTGATTCATACTCTAAAGAGAAACTAATAAATAATTTTCCAAACCTAAGGGATATTTTACTACCCCTGTTACTGTAATACAAAACTCGACGTTGTTTCTCTCACAGTACGATCTGTTGGGTTGCATTATAGCATATAAAGCTATACTTGTCAAGTCTTTGTTCTCTTTCTTTCATGTCAAATGCGACATAGTGGATAATTGTTTATATACCCCTCTATGACATATTCCACTGGTCCTTGCTCTTTTAACTTGGGTCAAAAGGACTGCGGATTCGTTACATATACTGTTATGGAATACACTGGGTTATAAAATACTATTTTTGTGACAAAAAAATTATTTGAAACACCAAAAAAATTTGTTATTTTTTTTGCGGCTTTCTTTTTTTTATGATATTATTATATTCAGAAAAGGTAACAAAACTTATGTTTTTTTTGGGGGATAAGGGATTCAAAAAACGTTTTTTTAAGAAGAGCGCGCGCGGGCTTTATATTTTTATTTCTTTTGTACTAATACTTACAAATGCTCAAAGCGTCTTGGCTTTGTCTCAAAGCACTAATTATAATCTTAGAGGCGGACAAGTAAATTTATTTGCGGGAAAAGTATCAAGCGTTTCATACGGTTTGGAAACCGGTGGTCAGCCAATAGCCGGCAAGGTTTTGGGTTCCAGTTATAATGTTCAGCAGGGCTCGGCATTTAGTGGAAGAACACCCGAACCAGCTTCTGGCGGAGGCGCTGGCGGTGCTGGTGGCGGTGGTTTCCCGCCTACCCCACCCCCTCCACCAGCACCTCCTGAGCCGGCAGATTTGCCAAAAATCATTGATCTGACAATTTCAGATATTGATGCCAATCAGGCAAGAATTGTTTTTAATACAAACAAATCAACCATTTCTTATATTAATTACGGCAAAGGCGGGGCGCTTAATTTAGTGACCGAAGAAGAAAGCAGTTTTGCGATTGCTCATGAGTTTGTATTATACAATTTAATTCCAAATAGCGCGTATAATTTTACTGTACATTTGCAGGATTTAGCAGCCAATACAGTGGAAACAGCTCTTTATAGCTTCAACACATTACCAATATTTAAGGCTGTTCCTAATGCTAGTAATTTTGTTGCCGAAGCAAAGGCAGTGTCTATAGATCTCTCGTGGGTTAATCCACTAATTGCTGATCTGGCCGGTGTAAAAATAATTCGCAGTACAGCAGATTATCCGTTGGGTTTGAGCGATGGTGAGCTTGTATTTGATGGTTTCGCTAATTCATACTCTGATTTTGATGTTGTACCTAACCAAAGATATTATTATACTTTATTTGCTTATGATACATCTTTAAATTATTCTTCTGGCGCGATTGCGTCAGCTATTATTATTCCAGTGCCGGAAGAACCATTGCCTGAGCCAATACCGGAAGAGCCTGTGCCGGAGCCAATACCGCCGGAAGAACCTGAACCGGTACCACCATCTCCACCAGGAGAAGAGCCTATTATTCCGGCGGAACCACCGGAATTACCAGTGGAATTAACTCCAACCGAGGAGACAGGAATTATCGGTGGAGGCGGTGTAGGACAAATAACTGATTTATTGGGAGATGGAATTGTGAGTTTTATCAGTTTGGTTAAGCAAGGTGTTTCCAAAGGATATGAAAAACTTACAAAGATTTTTGGCGACTTATCGGACGAGAGTATAAAACAAATTAATCAAATTAGCAGTGGTCTTGTAGATGGAGCCGGCAAATTACAACAAGACATCTATCAAGCGTTGACGCCTGAGGAAAAGAAGCAAATTGAGGAAATTATAGCGCAACCACTTCCGCCGGTATTTGTGCCCGAAAGTATAATTCAAATTACGCCTATTGATTTGAAGGCTGAAGGGTTTGATGTTAACTGGCATATTTTTGCTGATTCGGACTCTATATTAAGCATTCCTGCTAGTGTGTTTATAAAGCCGGTAAAGGCTATAATAGCGACTATGCGAACCGAGGCATATATTTTGGAATATAATGAAAAGACGGAGAATTATGAGGCTATCGTAAGGGCGCCGGAAAAAAAGGGTACATATCAAATTATTATTCAGATAATTTATACTGACAATAGTTATGAAGAAATAAGCGGGGCTGTGTTGGTTGATCCTTATGGTTATGTCTATATCAAAGAATACAAAGATTGGTCGTGGACAAAGCCATGGCAAGTATTTCAAAGCGAGGAAGTAAGAGTGAAGGGCGCCATTGTTACGCTTTATACCTTAAACAAGAGTGGTGTTTGGGTTGTTTGGCCGGCAAATTTGTATAGGCAATACAATCCCCAAACCACCAATGGAAATGGTGAGTATGTTTTTGTGGCTCCGCCGGGCAAGTATTATTTGACTGCCTATGCCGATGGTTTTGAAGGGTTTAAGAGCAGTAGGATTGATATCTCAAAAGATATTGTTAATTTAAATATTCCGCTTACGCCATCTTTAAGAGAGGTTATAGAGCCGGATGCTCCGATTTTGGAGAATGTTTTAAATGTTACTAGGGTTTTGGGTGAAAGGACAGCGCAGCAAATATCCAAAATTAAAGACATAACAGATCAGCCGGAGGTGGAAGATGCGACAAAGAAAATAGTTGCTCCGGCTGCTGTGGGTACATCTTTTGTCGTACTGGCTCCGTCGTTTGCCGGGATATTTTTCCCGCTTCTTAAATTTTTATTCTTGCAGCCGATGTTGTTATTTGGCTTAAGAAAGAGAAAAAAATATGGCACTGTTTATAACAGTTTAAATAAATTGCCGGTTGATTTGGCAATTATACGCTTAATAGATTTGGAAACAAACAAAGTCGTCCAATCAAAAGTAACTGATACAGAGGGTAATTATGGATTTTTTGTGATTAAGCCAGGAAAATATAAGATTCAAGCAATTAAAAATAATTTTGTTTTTCCAAGTAAATTTTTAGCGCAGGAAGATGTAGATGGACGAATGGTTGATATATATCATGGAGAAAGTGTAATTGTTGATGAAGAGAACGTAAATATTGCGCTTAATGTGCCTCTCGATCCTATAGATCAGGACAAAACTCCAAGAAGAATTATTCTTGAAAAGAAGCTGCGCATTCTTCAGCATGTGGTTGCTATGTCCGGTATATTTACTACCACCGCCTCTTTGATTGTTGTGAACGCATGGTATATCTGGCTGTTTTTGGCGCTTCATATTTCTTCGTATGTTTTATTTTTGAAATTTATTGTACCAAAGAAAACAAAGGGATGGGGCATGGTGTATGACGCGGCAGACAAGAGTCCTATAAAAAAAGCTTTGGTGCGGTTGTTTTCCAAGAAGTACAACAAGCTCATTGACTTTAATGTGACCGATCAAAAAGGGCGTTATGCTATGTTGGTGGGACCAAGTGATTACTATGTTACCTTTGAGAAAGAGGGATATGCCAGCCATAAAATGGACGACCTCAATTTGGAAAAAAGCCGAGAGGCCAAGATCCTTATCAAGGATGATGTTGGCATGTCCAAAGCTGATCCGTTAGCCGGCAAGGGCAATTATCCCGCTCAACAATCTTCCGTTGTTGTTCCGGAGAAATCTGGAATTCGGCAAGACTCCACCGCCATTCCCACCCCGACTGAGCCGGGTGAAATCTGGGAAGTTCCAAAAAAAGTTGATGACAATATCGGGCAAGATGTTGGCATAATTGAGGCAGGCAAAGGTATTGATTCTGATGGAAAAAATGAAGACAAATTTGATGATGATAATGGCCGTGCCGAGACTGAATCCGGCAGGGTGCGGTGGTAATCAAAGTTATCCACTTATTGTACTTATTTTAGCTGATAAATATTATAATTAATTCAAAAAAAATGGTATAATATTATGTATTAATTAGTAATAAATATAATCAACAAAAAAGTTTAGAAATGGGACTGAATATGTCCATAAAAGTAAAAAAATTATTTTTTTTAAGTATTGTAATATTGGTACCTTGTATTTTGATAGCATGGTTGGTTTTTGCGTCGCCTGCCTCAGCGGTTGAGGTTCCACAATATCTTAGTTTTGAAGGGCAGTTGTCAGATTCAAGCGATGAGCTTTTAACTAACACCTTTGATATAACTTTTAGGATTTACAAGTCGCTTACCGGAGGCAGCGCTATTTGGACAGAAATACAAAGCAATGTTAGTGTTTCAAATGGTTACTTTAGAGTAAGTTTGGGGGATACCACTGCGCTTAATTTGGACTTCGATGAACCATACTGGATTTCTGTTGAGATTAATAGCGACGGAGAAATGAGTCCGCGAACCCCGATTAATTCCGTTGGTTATGCTTTTTCCTCGGATGTTGCCTTTGGCGCCTATACCACCACTACGGCGCCAAGTGGAGCAGCCGGAGGCGACTTATACTACGATACAGACGACAGCAATTTATATCTTTACAATGGCACCGGCTGGGAAGATTTGGCATCACCTTCCACAACACTTTTTTCAATCACAGATACAGCCTATTTTGGCGGGACAGCCACTTCTACTTTTGGATCAGACGGGTCTTTGACAGTGGCAAGCAATATAAGTTCTGATGCAAACAATACGGATGATTTGGGAAGTTTTGGCATGGCTTGGAACAATCTCTTTGTTTCAAGCACATCCTTTTTGAACTCTGTTACTACCACTCAGATAACCCCTTGGGCTAACAATACTTCTGATTTGGGAGCTTATGGCAGTGCTTGGAAAGATACTTTTGTCAGCGGAACACTATATGTTGGCGGAGCAGGAGCAACTTCTACTTTTGCAAACGGACTGCAATCAACTTATATCAATTTGACCGGAACTTCGGCCTCAAGCACATTTGCTAACGGCATTGTGTTGACCAGTGGATGTATTGAGCAAAATGGACTTTGTCTTACAGCAAGCTCACTAGGAGGAGCTACAACCGCTTTGAATAATTTGGCATCTGTTGCAATCAACACCTCTCTTTTGTCAGATGCGGCCAATACCGATGATTTGGGAAGTTTTGCTTTGCCTTGGAAAAACATTTACGCTTCAAGCACGGCCTATCTCAACTATGTATCTTCAACCGCCCAAGACGCAGGCACAATCCTTTCAGGAATATGGAACGGAACTGCTATCGGAGACACATATCTAACAAAAACAGGCGACTGGACAGGAACAATTGACGGAAACAATTTCACCGGAGGAGCCGTTGGGTTGGGAGATATTCTCTATGGATCAGGCGCTGGCACAATAGCAGAGCTTTTAGCGGGAAGCAATGGATATGTTCTAGCATTGGAAAGTGGAATCCCGGCTTGGGTGGCAACATCAACTCTAAGCGATCTTGGCGGAGCAACAACCGCGCTAGACAATCTGGCATCTGTTGCAATTAATACCTCGCTAATATCTGACGCAAACAATACAGATGATCTGGGAAGCTTTGGACTAGCTTGGAACAATCTCTTTGTATCAAGCACAGCTTATTTAGGCGGACTATCGGTTTCAAGCACATCCAATGGCTACACGGAACTTATCCCTGAAAGCGCTAATTATCTGGTAATTGGAGATGCCGGTGTAGCATCACATTCACTTAATGCAAATGACGATCTGTTTGTTTCCGGAGAGTTGGAGGTTAATGGTACAACATATTTAGATGGTGATGCGGTTGTTAATACTGCTGCATCTTTATATTTTGGAGCTGGAACAAATGCTCTTATTTCATTCAATACAACGCAAACACCGGATTCTTGGAACTTTGGCATACCGGCGTCTTCAAATGCAATAAATTTTATTGAGAGAGCTGACAACGGCTTTGACTTCGCCCACGCCCTCCAAACCAACCCAACTATATTTATTCAAAGCGCTAATCAATCAACAAATGAATATATAAGCTTCGCCCACAACCAAACCGACGGAATAATCGGCGTAGGAACAGGCAACATCATTGCCTCTACCACCGCTTTTGTTGGTTCTGCCAATGGTTCAAGCAATAATGCTACTGATTTGGGTGCTTTTAGCAAGGCTTGGCAAGATGTGTTTGCTTCAGGAACTATATATATGGTAACAAGCACAATAGCCGCAAATAATGGCGGGACTTTAACTTTGTATAATAATGGAACAAATTCAGTAATAGAAACTGGCTCGGGTGATCTTGATTTTTATGATGCCAGCGCGGTTCGTTTTCGTGTTAGTTCTGCCGGCAACGTTGCTTATTCTGGCTTAAATATTTCTGATGATAAGGCTCTTAGTATGGGTAATGCCGGAGATGCTACACTGTATTATCGTACAGAACAAACCCCGGACTCGTTAATTTTGGGCGTAAGCACCGATAGCAACGGTTTTATTATTTCTGAAAAAGCAGACGTTGCTTTTGACTTCGCTCACGCTCAACAAACCAACCCAACCATATTTATTCAAAGTGCTAATCAATCAACCAATGAGTATATAAGTTTCGCTCACAACCAAACCGACGGAATAATCGGCGTAGGAACAGGCAACATCATTGCCTCTACAACCGCTTTTGTAGGTAATGCCAATGGTTCAAGCAATAATGCTACTGATTTGGGAGCTTATGGAAGCGCGTGGAAAGATTTATTTGTTTCCGGCACTACTTATCTTGGAGCAACCGCTCTAAATGGTGACTTTGATCCAAGCGCTAACAATACTTATGATCTGGGTGAGTTTGGTTTGGCTTGGAACAATCTCTTTGTATCAAGCACGTCTTATATAGGCGGACTATCGGTTTCAAGCACATCCAATGGCTACACGGAACTTATCCCTGAAAGCGCTAATTATCTGGTAATTGGGGATGCCGGTGTAACCAGTCATACACTAGATGCAAACGATGATTTGCTTGTTTCCGGAGAGTTGGAGGTTAATGGTGTTGCATATTTTGACAGTAATCTTAGGATGCTTACTGATAGACCTATATATATGGGTAGTGGAGGTAACAGTACTTTGTTTTATGGGGCTGCCCAAACACCGGACTCACTTATCGTTGGGGAGCCGGCTACATCAAATGCTGTTATTTTTGCTGAAAATGGAGATATAAACTTTGATTTTGCCCACGCCCTCCAAACCAACCCAACTATATTTATTCAAAGCGCTAATCAATCAACAAATGAATATATAAGCTTCGCCCACAACCAAACCGATGGAGTAATCGGTGTAGGAACAGGCAACATCATTGCCTCTACCACCGCTTTTGTTGGTTCTGCCAATGGTTCAAGCAATAATGCTACTGATTTGGGTGCTTATGGGAGCGCTTGGAACAATCTCTTTGTATCAAGCACAGCTTACTTAGATTATGTATCTTCGACTGCTCTTAATTTAGCTAACAATTTGACTTTAACAGGATCTACAACCGACTCCAATACTGGTATTATCTATAAAGGAGAAAATAGATTTATCCATAATTTTTCGCATCCTACGGGTAATACAGCAGTGCCTGATGGTTTTAATCTTTTTATTGGCGAACAAGCTGGAAACTTTACAATGGGAAGCACAGCATCGGCAGTTTTCCACGCCTCGGAAAATGTGGGTATTGGGCGTCAGACTTTCTTAAATAATACTATTGGTTTTTATAACACAGCTGTTGGCAACAATGCTCTTAAGGCCAATACTTCAGGTTCTAGTAATATGGCTTTGGGAAGGGATGCTCTCACCTCCAATACCACGGGTGCTGACAATGCTTCCGTGGGAAGGCTTTCTCTTTTTTCCAATACCACGGGTGGTCAAAATATAGCCATAGGAAGAGATGCGCTCTATTCCAATACTACTGGCGCAACTAATATAGGTATTGGGTATCAAGCTGGGAAGTTTATTGCTAATGGTTCATCTGCTAATCAATTAACCAGCACTTCACTGTATATAGGAGGACTTACTAAATCTTCAGTTAGCGGGGCATACAATGAAAATGTTATTGGTTATAATGCCACCGGTCTTGGTTCGCGAACTATCACTCTGGGTGATGACACCATAACAAAAGTGGCTAATTTTGGAAATAATACCGCTGATTTGGGTGGGTATGGAAATGCTTGGAATAATGTGTTTGCTTCTGGCACTCTTCATACTAACGCTATTGAGATAGGAAGAACTGGAGTCGTCGGATCCATTACGGCACCATTGACGATTACTATAGACAGTACAGGCAATATCGTATTATTTCCTGATGGTGAACAACTTAGATTTGGTACAGGCAGTGATGCTTCGTTCTATTATAATTCAAACCAAGATCCTGACGTTTTGTATATGGGTGTAGGCGCAGACTCAAATGGCTTGGTGGTTGCTCAACGCGCGGATAGTAGTTTTGATTTTGCGCATGCATTGGAGACCAACCCAACTATATTTATTCACTCAGCCAATCAAAATGCAAACGAATATCTAAGTTTTGCACACGACCAAACAAACGGGCGGATTGGAGTGGGTGTGGGAAATATTACCGTATCTTCCACTGCTTTGGTTCCGGATGTTAATAATCTCCGTGATTTGGGTGTTTATGGCAATGCTTGGAAAGATTTATTTGTTTCCGGCACTACTTATCTTGGAGCAACCGCTCTAAATGGTGACTTTGATCCAAGCACTAACAATACTTATGATCTTGGTGAGTTTGGCTTGGCTTGGAACAATCTCTTTGTATCAAGCACAGCCTATGTAGGCGGATTATCAGTCTCCAGCACATCCAATGGCTACACGGAACTTATCCCTGAAAGCGCTAATTATCTGGTAATTGGAGATGCCGGTGTAACCAGTCATACACTCAATGCAAACGATGATTTGCTTGTTTCCGGAGAGTTGGAGGTTAATGGTAGTTCTTGGTTTGATGGTAACGCATTATTTGCCGGAACAACCGGGGTAAAGGCGGACACATATTTTTCTTGGAATTCGACTGCTTACCCTCTAACAGTGACTGAAAGTTTTGGCAATCAAACAGATACAGTATTGATGCTGCTTGGAGCGACAGATAATTCATATATATTCGGACCCGATTCAATGCTTAATAATGATTTTGATCACGGAGCACAAACCAATCCAACAGTATTCATTCATTCAGATACTGATCCTGATACAAATAATGCCCAATACCTAAGCTTCACTCACAACCAAACAGACGGGGTTATTTCTGTAGGCACTGGTCAAATAAATATGGGTAGTAATACTTACTTTGATACAGGCGGAATTCTTTCTTTTGGAGATAATCAAGATTTTGGTATGAAGTTTAGCGGGGATCAAGAAGCGGATGCTATGGTTGTTGGCCTAAATGATGCTTCTAATAATATCATTTTTACTAATCGGTCAATTTTAGATAATTTTTATAATCACGGACACGTTGCTTCTGCTAATCCAACCATCTTTGTCCATTCCGATAATCAAGTAACAAACGAATATCTAAGCTTCGCCCACAACCAAACCGACGGAGTAATTGGCGTGGGGACTGGCAATATTATAGCTTCTACAACCGCTTTTGTAGGTAATGCCAATGGTTCAAGCAATAATGCTACTGATTTGGGCGCTTATGGAAGCGCGTGGAAAGATATATTTGCCTCCGGTACGCTCTATCTTAATGGCGACATAACTATGCCAGTTGGTTCAAGGATTACTCTTGATAATGATGGCGCGACACCAAATACTGAATATATTATTGGGCAAGATGGCAGTGTTGATATATATGCTGGTGGAGCGCAGCAACTTCAAATAGCCTCCGGTCAAATGATCTTTAGAGGTGCCGGAGGTACTTTCCGGCCAAGTGCAAATAACGCCCAAAATTTAGGTATTTTTGGAGTAGCTTGGAAAAACTTATATGTTTCAAGTACATCCTATTTAAATTACGTTAGCTCAACCGCAATGGATTTAACAGGTTCCAGTACTTTGCGTTTAACCGCCTCCACAACTGACGCAGTTACCGGTGTTATATACAAAGGAGATGATAGTTTTATACATAATTTTATGAATACTGTTGGAATTAGTGGTGGAGGTGGTCCAATACCTGATGGGCATAATCTATTTTTTGGTCTAAACGCAGGTAATTTTACATTGGCAAGTTCACCTAATTTAAGCACAGATGGTTCATATAATATAGGTATTGGAGATTCAACTTTAACTTCCCTTAATACCGGTGGTGCAAATATAGCTATAGGACATCAAGCTCTTTATTTAAATGCCACCGGTAATTCTAATACAGCCATAGGAGATAAGGTTCTTTATACCAATGTTTCCGGTGCTAATAATACGGCTACAGGATATCGGGCTCTTTATAGCAATACCGGCAGTTCTAATTCGGCCACAGGATACCAAGCTCTTTATAGTAATACTTCCGGTGGTAATAATACAGCTGTAGGACAGAGTGCTTTGTTCAATAATCTTGTGTCATCAGCTAATACAGCCGTAGGATATGGTACTCTTTATACTAACACAGGTAAAAATAACACAGCTGTTGGAGATGAGGCTCTGTACTATAATAGTAGTGGTAATTATAATACAGCTCTTGGAATGCTGGCTCTCCAGAGGCAGACTGTCGGCGGCGGGAATGTGGCCATTGGGTACAACGCCGGAAGATTCCTGGCTAATGGCACTTCAAACAATACCATTGCTTCAAGTTCTATCATGATAGGAGCAGAAACCAAGGCACTGTCCAATACCGGAGACAATGAAGTTGTTATTGGTTATAGCGCCACCGGTAAAGGAAGCAATACTTTGGTCTTGGGAAATAACGACATTACAGATTCTTGGCTTGTAGGTTCAACTTCAATAATAGCATCCACCACCGCTTTTGTGGGTAACAAAAATGGCAGTAGTAATAATGTGGTTGATTTGGGCGCTTATGGCAGTGCGTGGAAAAACGTATTTGCTTCAAGTACAGCTCATTTGGGTTACGTTAGTTCAACCGCTATGGATTTGGATAAATTAAGTTTGGACGGGAAAATAACTTTTAATGGACCTGACGCCTTTATATCGCCAGCGACAAATAATACTGGTGTTTTGGGCTCTTATGGTAGTGCTTGGAGAAATCTCTATGTTTCAAGTACATCTTTTATCGGCGGTTTATCAGTTTCTAGTACAGTCAAGGGGTATACAGAGCTTCTCCCTGAGGTTGATGATACGGACAACCCTGGTAGTGGTTATATAATGATTGGAAATGCTGGTGTGGCAAATAAAGTTAATTTATCCGGTGCAGATGATGAATTGTTTGTTTCCGGCGAGTTAGAGGTTAATGGAGCAACGTGGCTTGATGGCCAATTAGTTACGGCTGGAGCAGTACAGCTGGCTACTGTGGGTAGTGAGGGTAACACATATGTTTGTACTGACACCAATGGCACCTTGAGTTCAAGAACTGACGATACCTGTACAAGTTCTGCCCTTAGGTACAAAGAGAATATACAGGATCATATTTTTGATATGGATGCGTTTTTACAAAATAATGTTGTAAATTATGATTGGATAGTGAATGGCGAAGAAGATGTTGGTATGATTGCCGAGGAGGTATTAGAAAATAATCCTGAGCTTGTATTTTATAATGACGATGGCGAGATTGAGGGTATAAAAAATAATGATGTGATGTGGTATACATTTGAGGTAGTAAAAGCGCAACAAGCCAAGATTGGTGAATTGGAGGCAACCTTGAACACTTTGGTGCTCAATGGTGATTGGGAAAATATAAGCAGCCAGAGTTTGGAGGATCAACTCTCGGGTCTGTTTGTAGAGTTTGAAGGCGATATCTTGGTCAAAGGCCATGCTATTTTCAATGGCGATACTGTTGGCCAAGGCAAGATATTGGTCGGTGATACCGAAGTTAAAATTGAATTTGAAAAAGAATATGAGTATCAGCCAATTGTCAATATATCCAACTCGGCCAAAGTGGACGGTGATTATTGGATTTCTACCACTACTGTAAATAGTTTTTATATAGTTTTGGAAAAACCACAGTTAATTGACCTTGTATTCAACTGGCATGCGTTTGGTTCGGACAATGGTAAAATCTCTATTAGTGACGGCACAGTTGAGGATATAGAAATTATTGCAGATTTGGTAGAACCTTCACTTCCACCAGTGGTTTCACCATCTCCACCACCTTCTCCTCCGGAAGATCCACCACAAGATGAGCCTATAGTAGATGAAACATCATCAGACGAGCCTCCGGTTGAAGATATTTCAACAGAAGAATCTCCGCCGGAAGAAGAACCAATATTGGAAGAAGAGCCGTCACCTCCGGATTCTCCGGCAGAGGAGTCAATATTAGAGGAGCCTCCGGCAGAAGAACCAATATTAGATGAGCCTCCGGTAGAAGAAGAGCCAATATTGGAAGAAGATCCGTCGCTTTCTGATTCTCCTCCGTTAGACGAGCCGTCGCCGGATGAGCCTCCGGTTAATGAGTAAATTTAGTTTGATGGACAGATTTTCTCTTGATAATTTTAAGAGGTTGTATTATAATATTTAATAGGAATTAATGTCGTATTAAGGGGTTTGTTTATGGAAAATAAAAAAGTTTTACAAGATATTTTACAGACGGTTACTTTTATTAAAGATGAAGGTGCAACCAAAGAAGATTTGAAATCTGTAGAGAGTAGATTAGAAAGTAGAATAGATTTAATGGAAAACAGGGTGGGTTCAATGGAAAACAGAATGGGATCAATTGAAAATAGGATGGGTTCAATGGAAAATAAAATGAAAGAAGGATTTGAGCGTATTGACAATGAATTGCGCTTTATTCGCGCGGAATTGAATAATATCAATAAAAGATTAGACGAATTGGAAAAAAAGACTATAGAAGATGCGGATGTAACAATACAAGAAATAACTAATCTTAAGCAACGGGTAGAGAGACTTGAGAAAAAATGGATGAAACAATCCGCTTAAATAAAAATAATTAATAATTAATTTCAATACTATGCTCAAAGAAAAGACTTCTTTAGAGGAGACACAGGCTCCTAAGGGAGCGTCACTTGGTAAAATATTTTTTGTTATTCTGCTGTTAATTATGGCGGTAGGTTCTGTATGGTACTTTTTGAAGTACCAAGACGCCAAAGCGCAAATTGATCTCCTCTCTAGTCCGGAAGGACAACAAAAAGTTAACAAAGAGGAGATAGACAAAGTCTTAAAAGATGTGGGCAAGCTTATTCTTCTTCCAATCAATGAAACACCAACAGTGGCCACAATTGAAGACGCGCAGGCTCTTGCCAAGGATCAGGCTTTTTTTGCAGATGCGCAAAATGGGGATAAAGTTTTGATTTATTCCAATAGGGCTATGATTTACAGCCCTGAGCGCAATGTACTTGTCAATGTTGGTCCGGTTTACTTTCAAGATCAAGCCGCTCCAACAGAAGGATAAAACAAACAACCAATTTGTTTTGTTGGTTTATTGCTTTATGGGTTTATTGTTTTTTTGTTTAAAGCCCTTGATATCTATTGTAAATAGTTATATACTCTTATTATTAATAATTAGTATTAAATTATGCCTAGAAAAAAAACAGAAGTTAAGAAATTACCCACAGAAGTGAAGCTTTCAGATGGGGGTTCGTTTCTTGGGAAAATAGTAATAATTTTAGTATTGTTAGCCTTGGCGGCCAGCTCCGTATGGTACTTTTTAAAGTATCAAGATGCCAAAAAACAGATCAGTATTCTTTCAAGTCTGGAAGGACAGCAAGAAATAAGCAAAGAGGAAATAGAAAAAGTCTTAAAAGATGTTGGCAAGCTTATTCTTCTTCCGACCAATGAAACACCAACGGTGGCTACTATTGAAGACGCACAAGCTCTTGCCAAAGATCAGGCCTTTTTTGCAGAAGCGCAAAATGGGGACAAAGTTTTGATTTATTCTGACAGAGCCATAATTTATAGTCCGGAGCGCAATGTGCTTGTCAATGTTGGTCCGATTTATTTCCAAGATCAGGCAACACCGACAGAAGAAGCGACCGGAATTGATGAGGAGGAGGTAACTGAGGCCGAAACAATGAGTTTGGATATAAGAAATGGCAGTCGCACACAAGGTGTTGCAAAGAGTTTAGAGGATAAATTATCAACTAATGATGACTACAGCGTGGCTAGTGTTGGAAATGCCTCTAGACTGGATTATTCGGAAACAGTTTTAGTCAATTTGGGAGGCGGCGATGTGAGCGCTTTGGAAGCGGAGCTGGGTGTTACCGCGGTTTCTGCTCTTCCGGATGGAGAGGAGGAGAGTTCGGCCGATGTGGTGATTATTTTGGGAAATTTATAATGAATTTATAATATCCACAAAATCATCCTTGTCTTCTCTTGTGAATTCACTGCCTTTTTTGTATATTAGCTGCTCAGCCTCTCTTCTCATCTTTTGTTTTGTGTGTGAACTTACGCGGGTTCCTTCTGATGTAACTCCGTGTTTTAAGTGTTTTGAAATTATACCATAAATAGCCTCCAAATTTTTGTCAGAGAGGTTTTTTGTAGATCCGTGTCTGCCAGCTCTTTTGAGCGCGCTTAGTTGTCCTTTCAGTCCTATATTTTGGGTGTTTTTCCAAGAACCCTCTTTGAAATGGCTGCCGGAGCCGATTTTTTTTGGATCAATTTTCATAATATATAGAATATTTAGATTATTTAGGCAGTAGAATATTTAGTTTTGATTACTTAAAATTTAATTTTTTTATAAGTACTATTAACATTTTTTGTGATTCTAATAAAGAACCTAAGGCTATATAATAAAATCTTAATTTTAAATATATGATTTGGTTTTTGTAATGAATGCATTTAATACCTTATGAACTATGGTTGGCAAATTTATAATTTCCAATTTGTAATTTTTAAACAATTTTTAATGATTAAATTTTTAATTATTTAAATTTGATTGGTAAATAAAAAATGTTTATAAATTGTTTAATTAGAAATTAGTTATTGTTTAAAAATTAAGAATTAGAAATTAGAAATTTTCACTGTCTATATACTTCATGTTTAGGGAAATCCTTTGTAATCCGATAAATAAAATGAACATACTCATCCATTTTCTTTTTTAACTTTTCTTGATAATTATTTATTTGATTTATTGATTTATTGTTTTATTGCTTCATTGATTTGTTGTATCGCTTTTTCAACATTTTCTTTGAATCTTTCTTCGATTTTTTCTATATCATCCGAAAATTCGGCTACATTGCTTACATATATAGAGTGGGACAGCGCCATAAGGCCAAGTTCTCTAAATACAGGAAGGAGATTTTCTACTACTCTGGCGCCTCCAAAACTGCCTGCCGAAACAGCGCAAACTATCACAGGCTTATTGTTGTATGCTTTTAATTCTTGGTCCAAGAGCATTTTTAATTCTCCTGGGTACCCGTGATTATATTCCGGAGTAACGATCAAAAATCCGTCGGCCTTGCTGACAATATCGCGCCATGGTTTTGTTTTGTCATTTTCTTCCCAAGGAGGTATGGTTCTGCCATAAATGTGTTCCTTTACGTCTACAAGTGTGGTTTCTATACTGCCGTGATTTTTTAAAATGTGATGGACTGCTCTGGCTACTTTTTCGGATGAACGGCCTTTTCTTGCAGTTCCCAATATTACCGGTATAAATTTTTTATTCTTCATAATTTGAAGTTTAAATTTGGGTTTGATTTATTGATACCCATACCATCAAGACATAACTTTTTTTGTCATCTCGACGAACCTATAATGGTGAGGGGGGATCTTTTTGTATCACAATAAATATTTCTAAATATTTCTTGTCCCGCCAGAGGCGAATGTTTGTTTATGGTGGGGGCAAGCGCGTACCTCCGAAATGACAATGGTTTTTGATATGGTGGATATTGTTTTATAGATTTATTGTTTTATAGATTTATTGATTTGAAATCTCTTAACTTTGATATGACAATAGGGCTCCTGTTTATTTTTTTCGTAATATTTTTGATGATAATCTTCGGCTTTCCAAAAATCTTCCGCTTTTTCAAGTTTGGTGGCAACCTTGTATCCTTTTTCCTCAAGAATTTTTATTAATTTTTGAGCGGTTGTTTTTTGTTCTTCGTTTGTATAAAAAATTTCGGAACGATACTGGCCGCCTATGTCAGGACCTTGGCGGTTCACTTGTGTAGGGTCATGAATTTCAAAAAATAGCTTGGCTAATTCTTCAAAACTTACTTTGGAGCTATCAAAAACAACTTCTAGCGCCTCGGCATGTCCGCTTTTTTTATTACAAACTTCTTTGTAAGTAGGGTTGTCTGTATCTCCGCCCATATAGCCAACCTGGGTTGAAATTACTCCTTTAAAATTTTGGAAGTAATACTCCACACCCCAGAAACATCCACCGGCAAAGTATGCTTTTTGTAAATTATTTTTCATCTGATTTTTTGAAATTTAAAGATAGTGAATTAACACAGTGGCGAACATTTTTTTCTGTCATTTTTTCGCCTTCAAAAACATGTCCCAAGTGGCCCCCACACTTAGCGCAGACAATTTCAGTCCTTTGTCCGTCGGCATCGGGTATTCTTTTTATTGCTCCTGGTATTTCATCGTCAAAACTAGGCCAGCCACAGTTGGCATCAAATTTGTCTTTTGATCTGTATAACTCTGCATCGCACCGTTTGCAGACATAAGTTCCGTTTTCTTTGTGTTTGTAGTATTCCCCTGTAAAAGGCCTTTCTGTTTCTTTGTTTATAAGGATGGCCTCTTCTTCGGGGGTGAGTGGGTTGAATTTTTTTGACATAATATAGTGACACAGATACGCGGATTAACGCGGATGTCGCGGATTATGCGGATTATTTGACAATAAATAAATTAAATATTATCTGCGTTATTCGCGTAATCGGCGTGTAATTAGCGTATCTGTGTTGCATTTATTAATTTAATTAAACTCACTTTTAATATTATCATAAAATTCTAAAAAAATCTATAATTTTTTTAATATAAAAACCTCTTAAAAAAGAGGTTTTTATGTATTTGGAGTTGTTTATCTGGGGGATCCTCCTCTATAGCGATGTCCACTATGACGATTGCCAGATGATTGTTTTTTGTTATTTTGTCCGAAATATCTTTTTTGCTGACCGCCCTTGTGGTATCGTTTTTGTTTACTTTGTCCGGAGTGTTGCCTTTGTTCATAGGCAAGATATTGTTTTTCATTTTCTGTTTTTTTTCTTTCTTGAGGAAGTTCCGGAAGAGATAAAATTGGCAGTGATTTGCGAATTAATCGTTCAATTTTTCTTATGTCAGCTTTTTCAGACGGAGTTACAAAAGAAATAGCTTTTCCACTGCGGCCGGCTCGTCCTGTTCTTCCAATGCGGTGTACATAATCCTCTGAATTATCCGGAAGATCAAAATTAATTACCAGTGAGATATCTTTTACGTCAATTCCACGAGAAGCGATATCTGTCGCCACCATTACGCGAAATCTTCTTTTTTTGAACCCTTCAAGGGCTAATTTTCGTTGAGACTGAGAACGGTTAGAATGAATTTCGGTGGCTGTGTGGCCCATGCTGCGGATGTCGCGGGCAATGCGTTTTGCTCCGTGTTTGGTTCTCGAGAAGACAATGGTTGTGTCGTTTTTATGTTTTTCTAATATAGAGTCAAGCAAGCGCATCTTGTCATTTTTTTTGACAACAAATACTTCTTGTTCTGTATTTTCGGCTGATGTTCCTTGGGGAGCAATCTCAATTCTAAGCGGTAATTCCATAAACTGGCTGGCGAGAGATGATATTGTTTTTGGCATAGTTGCGGAAAACAACATTACTTGACGCCCTTTTTGGATTTCTCCCAAAATTCGTTTGATTGGAGGCAAAAATCCCATATCAAGCATGCGGTCTCCCTCGTCAAGAGTGATAACATTTACGAATTTAAGTTTATATAATCCTTGATCCATTAAATCAACCAAACGTCCCGGGGTTGCAATCACAATATCAGGATTCTGTCTGAGTGCGGTTACTTGTCTAAATTGAGGTACTCCCCCAATTACTACCGCAAAACGCAACCCAAGTGGGGCGCCTATTTGTTTGAGTGATTCTTCTATTTGTAGCGCTAGCTCGCGAGTGGGAGCCAAAATCAGCCCCTGTCCCTTTTGGCGAGTTAGGCGTTGAATCATTGGAATGCCAAAAGCTAAGGTTTTGCCGGTCCCGGTTTGAGCGATGCCGACCACATCTTTTCCTTCCAAAGCTCCAGGAATAATCTGGTGCTGAATTGGTGTAGGAGTGTGGAATCCTTTTTGTGTTAGTATGGCAAGTATATTTTTTGCTATACCTAAACCATCAAAGTGACCAATAGTCTGATTTGTTTTCATGTAAAAAAAATATGTGACTCAATATTCTAGACGGTCACATATGACACAAAAAGATTCGAGCCGCCTAGGTAATTATCTAGGCATGAATTAATAGCTAAGTATAGCACAAAAATTATGTTTTGTCAAGGGGGTATACTTTTATATAAAAAAAGCCCCTAACTCATGCCATAGCAATTAATGCTACTAACAAGTTAGGGGCCGTGTGGCAACATTGGCAAAGTCTTTTATTCATATTCGCATCCGCGAATTTCTGAAAAAAATTCTTTATCAATGTCTGTGAAGTGATCGGACCTTTGTTCGTAGGGGTACATCATTGAATCGGTATCCGGGTTATGGGACAGTCCAATCATATGTCCCAGTTCATGCCGTACCACCGTGTAGAAGAAAGAAAATAAATTATTTATCTCGGACTGTTTTAGCTCTACATCCGCTAGTTTGTCCTCATTATTTTCGTAGTTTGGGTCTTCCAGTATTTGGGAGATTTCCTCCCTAAGGACCGGGATCTTATCCAAGTTTGTTACGACAACCATATCTTGTATGGTTGAGTATGCATCAACTATTGGTTCTCCGGATAGGTATACAAGAGTTTGATACACTTTTGTATCTCTATTAATTTTGTAGATGCCATGAATGCCATCTTCAAAATCATTACCATTCTCATCAAACTCGTCGTAGAGTGTTCCGGATGGGATGATGCCGTCAAAACCAAGACATGGCCGAATGAGTACATCATTTATGTTTTTGATTGCTCTATCAATGGCTTCCAGCTCTACAGGGGAGAAGCCTTTGTGGATTTTCACCTTTTTTGGCAGGGGGTCATGATCATTTAGATTCATATTGCACCCCAGGGTACATAGGACAGTGGCGAGTAGCAGGTATTTGTAGGTCATTTCTTTTGGCCTCCTTCTAAAAATGTTTTTTGACGCCAAGCCATGTTTGGGCGCCAAGGATTGCTTCTTTGGCGATAAGACGAGTGTAGTCTCCATAACTTGTAAAGAGGCCAACTACGTCTAATGGAAAAAATACTCGGCAATCAAACGTTACGCTCCATTTTTTTGTGAGCGCGTGTTCCGCTCCAAACCCAAATGTCGCATCCCATTTTCTCTTTACTCGGTTTACGGAAATAGGTGAAAAAATGTTGTAAAGAACCCCTATATCCAAGAGATGAATTTTCGTGTTTCCAATAGTGAGGTCATCATTTTTGATGCTTAATCCTACGCTATTGAAATTTACAGTGTAAAACTCTAGGGTCCTTGGAGAGACTTTGGGGAATCGAATTTCAAGAAAAAGTGATGCTGTAGCTAGTTTGGTGGTCAGGTTGTTTTTGACCTGATCACTGCTAAACAGCAATCCTACCGGTCCGCCGACCTTGGCGCCGGCCGAAAGTTCCGTGGTCTTTTTTTCGGCTTCGGCCATTGAGGTTTTTGCCTGAAAAAGCAGAAAAACAAAGATGCTAAAACATGTTGTATATTTGGTCATTAACTTTTCCTTTTCCTTTGTTGTTTTGTTGAAAAAAGCGATTCTTTAAAGAATAACATATTTTTGGGCTTTTGTCAAGTATTATTATGTTTATTTTGGCTTTGTCTGGCTGAATATTTGAGAGGATTTGTCTATAATTTGCCTAAGTCAAGTTCGCTGTTGAATTTGATTTCTTTTGTAAAATCCGGCATATGGCTGATAAGAATAATCGCGCCGTCATATTTGTCTATCGCTTTGGCTATAATTGGAATATGGCGGAAATTTATGTGGTTAGTTGGTTCATCCAGTACCAAAAGACCGGGCTTCATTAGTACTAGCCGCGCAAATGATAATAAGCCTTTTTGACCCTCTGATAGGTTAGAAACTTTAACTCCCATTAATTCACCGGTAAGTAAAAAACCGGCAGCAACAGAACGCATATCTTGGATGTCTATCCCGTCTGCCAACACGCTCTTTAAGGAATCAAAAACAGTTTGCTCATAATCCAGAGTGGCAAAATCTTGGCTATAATAACCAACCCGAGTATTTTTTAAAATAACGGCATCTTCACTTGTATTGTCTACTAAGCTGCGCAATAGCGTGCTTTTGCCGATGCCATTTGGTCCGGAAATCAAAAGCTTGTCTTTTTGTCTTAAAATTATCTCCTTTTCTTTTGTGACTGCTTCGTGATTTTTAATTATTTTTATAGACTTGATTGTTACCACATTGCCGACAATTCCTTGTGAGGCAATAGAGAATTCTCTAATGGTTTTATCTTCACGTCTCACATCAACTTTGTTTTCTTCCAGCTCATAAATTTCTTCTTTTAGTTTGCTTGCCAATTTGCGCATTTTACCTCCTTTGTTTGCAAAAAAGTTTACTTTTTCTTTGTTATCTTGTATTTCTTTTTCCAACTGAGCATTTTTCTTTCTTTCTCTTTCAATTCTTTTTTCTATTTCCTCTACTACGGAATAATAATCCCCAACATAAGTCTCTATTTTTTTGGTGAAACTATCTAGATAAATAACTCCCTCTGTAAAACAATTTAAAAAATCAGCATCATGAGAAATAACGATAACTGTTTTGTTGTACATAACCAAAAATTCTATTAAGTGGTCTATGCCGGCCTTATCCAGATTGTTTGTCGGCTCGTCAAGAAGTAAAATATCAGGATTTTGTATAAGCGCGTAGGCCAATAAAATTCTGGCTTGCTGTCCGCCCGACAAATCTCCTATTTTTTTGTTTAGCGGGGACGCTAAATTTACCGCGTCCATTACTTTGCTTATTTGACTTCTAATATTACCGGGAACATCAACAAAAGCTTTGGAAAAATATTCTTCAATAGTTAGGTCAAAGTCTTGTTTGTCAATCATTTGTGAGGCTGTGGCAATGGTTGAATTAGCATCAATGGATATTTTGCCCTCAGTTGGCTTTAGTTCTTCTGTTATCAATTTGAATATAGTGCTTTTTCCGGCCCCATTTTGTCCCATCAAAGTTATTTTTGAACCTTTGCGCACGCTAAAAGACACCTCATCAAGTACGGGTTTTTTGGCTTCATATTCAAATGTTACCTCATCAAATCTTAGAATTACGTTTTCTGCCATATGTTTCAATTAGTCAATAAAACAAACAATCAACCAATAAATAAATCAACCAGTCAATTTGTTTTACTGCTTTATTGTTTTATATAAACGATTGACTATCAAAAGAGGGGAGTCAATCAAGAAATTATCTCATAATTTTGAATAATTGTCAATAAATCTTAGAAGTTTGAAAGTCGGTGTTTTTGGTAGTAATAGTTAAAAATATTTGTTATACTACTTATTAGCTATCTTTTTTAGTTTATTTGCTGTTTAACGCAATAGGCAAATAGGATATAATTATTTAATTAAAATGATATGGCTAATAAAAAACAAGTAATATCGCAGACACGGCACAAGATGAGCGCTGACGGAGCAAATAAGGAAATGACTCGTAAACAAAGGGATAATAGGGGAGTGAATGCTAGTTTTTTGATTCTTGAAGGGATCAGTATTTTGGACAATCAGGATGAGTTATTTTCTTTAGTAAAGAATATAGTCAATAAGCACTCAAACTGGGACGAAGATATGAAGATGACAATAGACAAAAAGTCTGATTGCGCGACATATGAAATGGTGGAAAAAGATCTTTGTATGACTATCGCGCGCAGTGTCAAGAAAGCATTTAAGCACTACAATCCACAAATGGAAATACATAATCCGGAGGATAATGTATTTTATAGAATTAAAGTTAGGTTTGGTGTGGAGTAGGCTAAATTCCCATATATATAATAAAAAACTGCTCAAAAAGCAGTTTTTATATTTCGCTCGGCGGGTCGGATTTACCCCCGGGGCATAAGGGTACACTTATCCCGCACTTAGTCGGAGCAAACTTCTCATCCAGCCTACCAAACAAATATAATAAAATCCAACCTAGGTTGGATTTTATTATATTTGCTCGCACTTTGGGATGATTTGCGAACTTTGAGTTTTTATAAATGTAAGTATCTTCTAAAAGAAAAGCTCGCGTCTCCATTGTTGCGAGCTTGTTGTTGATAATCTATTATTTACTATTCAGACAATTCTAATCTTTTGAGCAATTCAGTAATATCTTGTTTTTGATCAGCAGAAAGATGAACATCTTTATTAGTTTTGATTGACTCAATACACGCCTTGATTCCTTTATTGAAATTTTGGCGACCATAACGGTTCCAATCACCAACTGTTGTTTCTAACTTATCTTTAGGTTTTGGATTATCAAACATTATATACCTCCTTATTGTATATAAAAAAATTTTATCATACATAAACAAAAAGTTCAAATCTCATAAGCTTTAAAAAATTCTAATTAAAGCGATTTTTTCTTGTGATTCGGGCAGGCAAGGTCTCACCCAGCCCGCGAAACAATATAAAATAAATACTCAGTCTTGAACTGAGTATTTATTTTATATAGCTCGGCGGGTCGGATTCCCTCTACAGCTTACGCTTCCAAGGATAAACTTCTCATCCAACCCGCCTCACTCAACATAAAAACTGCTCAAAAAGCAGTTTTTAGTTGTGCTCGGCGGGTCGGATTTACCCCTTCGTCTGCGGACTACGGGGCATAAACTTCTCATCCAACCCACCAAACAAATATAATAAAATCCAACCTCGGTTGGATTTTATTATATTTGCTCCCCCTAAAGAACGTGTTTAGAACTTTAGACTGGGGTAAGATAGAGGACGAGTTAAGGGTTTTTCAGAGTAATTTACCTTCTTAATTTATTTATAAAGTAGACTTTTCTATATTTTTGTGTAATTATAGTGAAATAAAATATACTCTAATATTGTAGTATAAGTATACTATGGATGTGAAAAATTTATCTGATGAGGAATTGGTGGCCAAAATACTAGAAAAAGATCAGGAATTATATGGGGAAATTATAAGTCGCTATCAAAGCAAACTATCTCATTATCTACGAAAATTTATCAGAGACCATGATGAACTTGAAGATGTACTTCAAGATGTTTTTATTAAGACTTATAAAAATTTGTATGGCTTTAATAGGAACAAGAAATTTTCTTCTTGGATATACAGGATAGCTCATAATGAAGCAATAAACGCTATAAAAAAGAATAAGCGAGGTCAAATAAATTTAGACGAAGTGGAATATAAGCTAATAGGTGAAAAGCTAGCTTTAGAAGAAAAAATAGATTTAAAATTTAAAAAAGATGATATTATATTGGCTTTAGAAAAGGTAAAATTAAAATACAAAGAAGCAATATTACTATTTTATTTTGAGGGTGCCAGTTATGATGATATTAGTGATATATTGCGTATACCCAAAAATACAGTAGGCACATATATATCTAGAGGAAGAAAAGAATTAAAACAAATATTATTAAAAAATTATGGAAGATAGAAATAACAATTTAAAAAGGAATGTTTTGAAACAAATAAAAGCTGGTAAAGTTAAATTGCGTTCAAGATATGTATTTTTGGCAGAAAAGATAGCGCTGGGAAGTACTTTTGTTCTTAGTGTATTATTGGCAACTTTATCCTTTAGTTTAGCCTTGTTTTATCTAAAATCTACTGATAGTTTGGTATATCTTTCTTTTGGCCGTGGTGGTTTATACGCATTTTTGGAATCTTTTCCTTACTGGCTAATCATAACTTTTGTGTTTTTGGTAGCTTTTTTAGGTTTTATTTTACGCAAGACAGATTTTTCTTATAAAAAATCATTTGGCGTACTTGTTTTATCTATTCTTGTTTTTGTTGTTTTTAATGGCACGGTCATAGCTTATTCCAATGTTTCAGAAAAAATAGATAGAAAAATAAATAATGGGGATGTTGTGGGGTCTATATTTAGACCGTTTATAAACAAACCATTCAAAATAAAAAATAATGGCATTGTAGGTAGGGTGGTTGAAATAAAGGAAGATAAAATGAGACTAGAAATGCCATACGGCAGTGAAGATGTTTTATTGAGCAGTTGTATTAATTGTGATACAAAAATTAATGAGGGTGACTTTATTGTAGGTATAGGGAAAAGAACAAGCAAAGGTTTTGTTGTACTTGAGGCAAGGGTGATAAATCCTGATAGAATGCCGATACTCAGAAAGAGAACTAATAGTAGGTTTGGTTATTGGGAATGCAATGGCACACCTTCCTCTAGCCCTTGTGTAACTACACACCCTAGAATTAGACAGTGTGCTAAGGATTGTCTAGATAAAGGTCTTGGTTTTGAAGAGTGTAGGACAGAATGTTCCAATTTTTAACAAAAAACCGCCCTATGTGGCGGTTTTGAAATATAATCACTACTTGGTTTGTATTATAAGTATAAGAGTAAATATATATTTAACTTTATTAATAAATAAACTTAGTATGAAAAATAGTAAAAAAATAGCAATTTTTAGTTTAGCGCTTGCAACAGCTTTTTTGACAGCTGGTACAGCCATGGCTCATGGAGGATTTGGTAGGGGGGAGGGACCTAATTCAGAAAAGCGTGAAGAGTTCGTGCAAAATAGAATAGGTAAGTTGGCAGAAGTTTTGGGGGTAAGTGTAGAGGATATAGAGCAATATAGAGACAATAAAGTAAAGCTTGAGGATATTTTGGGAGAAAATGGTCTAACAAAAGAAGAATTCAGAGAAAAGATGATGGATCAAAGAAAGAGTAAAATGATTGTTCATCTACAAGAGTTGTTAGACAGTGGAGAAATTACCCAAGAGCAGTTTGACGAAAGAATGGCAATGTTTGAGAGTGGGGATTTTCTAAAAGTAAGAAATAAAGCTTTTAAACATGGTTTTAGAGATGGGTTTATGCATGGTAAGAGATTAGAAAAATAAACTAAGTAAAGAAGTTTTATCTACTTCGTTTCGTGTTAGTATGGCCTCGGAACGAAGTGATAAATTTTTTTTAATATATATTTATGATAAAAAAAATCATATCTTTTGTAATGAGGCGTAAATTAACTGCGCTTTTTGCTATTTTATTGTTAGTAGTTGGTGGTTATTATCTTCAACAAAAATTAAATAAACCAGAAAATGAACTTAGATATCTTTCTGAAGAAGTAAAAAAAGGCATTTTGGTGAATTCTATAAATGGAACAGGACAGATTAATACTTCAAATCAAGTTGATATCAAATCAAAGGTATCGGGTGATGTAGTGGCAGTAAAAGTGGCAAGTGGTGATCAAGTGAAAAAAGATGATGTTTTAATTCAGATTGACAGCAGAGAAGCGGCTCGCTCCGTGGCTGAGGCTAGTGCGAGTCTTGAAGTTGCTCAACTAGATTTGGAAGAATTATTGAGTCCGGCTGATCCAGATACTTTATTACAAGCAAAATATGCTTTGGCTGATGCTGAAGATGATTTGGTAAAATTAAAATTAAGTCACAAAAAAGAACTTGAACAAAATGTTGATGATAAAGAAACCGCAGAAAATAATTTAGAAAAAGCTTATGAAGATGCATATAATGAAGTGGCGGATGCTTTTTTAGATTTGCCAGACATAATGACTGGGATATATTCTATAATTTTTAGCAATGGCATAGTAGATAGTGGGGCTAATACAAATGGTTCTTCAAATAAGAGTGCATTTATTAACTCAATTAATTCAAATGATTGGGAAGAAAGGACTGAGATGGAAAATTATTTATTATCGTCAGAAAACAAGTATAGAGCAATTAAAACTGATTATGACCATAATGCCAGTGATTTTAGGGAAGTGAGTCGTATTTCATCAAGAGAAGATATAGAAGAAATTTTAAATCAAACATTAGAAACAGTTAGAGACATGGCAGATTTATTGAAGAAAGAAACAAATGCGGTTGACTATTGGATAAATTATAGAACAACAAATGATTTAGAAGTGTTTAGTATTGTATCTGGTTATCAATCCAGTCTGGGTTCCTATACCAGCACCATTAACAGTCAAATATCAGGGTTACTATCATCTATAAATTCAATTGATAATTACAAGAAAACAATCATTTCATTGGATAATGATTTGGAGGAAATGTTGGTTAATCAGCCATTGGAAATAGCAAAAAGTGAAAGAACTATTGACGAGAAAAAAAGTAGTCTGGCTGATTTAGAGGCTGGGGCGGACGAAATCACTATCAAAAATAAACAAATTAGTGTCCAGCAAAAAGTAAATTCATTAATTAAAACCCAACAAACATATAGTGATTATTTTGTTAAGGCTCCTTTTGATGGTGTTATCGTGGGTATGGAAATTGCTGTTGGTGATAACCTATCTTCAGGCGGTACTATAACAACACTTATTACTGAACAGATGATTGCAGAAATTACTTTGAATGAAATTGATGTTGCAAATGTAAAAGTTGGTCAAAAAGTTAATCTTGAATTTGATGCAGTTGAAGAAATTTCAATTACTGGTCAAATCGTAGATGTAGATGTCATTGGTACAGTCACGCAAGGGATTGTTAGTTATAATGTCAAAATTGCATTTGATGTAGAAGATGAGCGTGTTAAGCCGGGTATGAGTGTTAGTGCGTCAATTATTTTGGAAACAAAACCAAATGTTTTACTTGTACCCTTTAGTGCTATAAAAAATGATCGTAGTGGGGATTATGTTGAAACATTGGTTGAAGGTAAGCCAGAAAGAAGGAATGTAACTAAAGGATCAAGCAATGATACAATGGTGGAAATAATTGATGGCTTGACTGAGGGTGAAGTTGTAATTACTCAAACTATACAATCAAGTAATGCGTCTGTGGCACAACCTTCCAGCGGATCATCATTTGGCGGAGGTGGGGCACAAGGTGATACATTTAGAGCTATGAGATCATTACAGTAAGTTTTTGTTATGATTAAGTTTAAAAATATTACAAAAATTTATTATCGAGGAGATAATGAATTGAAAGTATTGAATAATGTTTCCTTTGAAATAAAAAAGGGTGAATTTGTGGCTATTATGGGACCATCTGGGTCTGGTAAATCAACTATGATGAATATTTTGGGGGCACTTGATAGGCCAACTTATGGAGATTACTTTCTTAATGATCTCAATATGCTTGAATTATCAGATAATGAACTGGCAGAAATAAGGTCTAATAAAATTGGTTTTGTGTTTCAATCATTTAATCTTCTTTCGCGCGCAACTGTATTGCGTAATGTTACTTTACCTCTTATCTATAATAAAAATATTTTAAATAGTGATAGACAGTCAAAAACAGAAAAAGCCTTGGTGGCGTCTGGATTAGATAAAGATAGATGGCGTCATTTGTCTAATGAGTTGTCTGGTGGGCAAATGCAACGAGTTGCTATTGCTCGTGCTTTGGTAAACGAACCGGATTTGGTATTAGCGGACGAACCAACTGGCAACTTGGACTCAAAAACAGGTGAGATTGTATTGAATACATTTAAAGATTTAAATCGTAAACACGGTCATACTATAATTCTTATCACACATGAAAAATATGTTGCGCAACATGCAGATAGAATAATTGAATTAAAAGATGGTAATATATTGTCTGACAGAAAGACAGATGGTCGTATAACTATAAATCAAAAATAATATATGAAATTTATTGATTTATCACAAGAAACATATTTTTCACTTTCATCCAATAAAGCTAGGTCAATCCTTACTATTCTTGGCATTGTGATTGGTATTGGTTCAGTAATTGCTATGACTTCTATTGGTCAGGGTGCCGCACAAACTATCCAATCAAATATTCAATCATTGGGATCAAATTTATTGGTTGTTACACCTGGTAGTCAACAAGGTGTGGGGACGGTTGTGCGGGGTGGGTCTGGTTCGGCTACCACTCTGGTTCAAGATGACTCTGATGCTATAAAAGATAGTATTAAAAATATTGAAAATGTAGCTCCGGTGGTTTCTGGACGTGAGCAAGTCAAAACCAAAAAAGGCACAAACACCAATACCAATATAAACGGAGTTGAAGATACTTATGCGCCTTTGAAAAATATTGATATGGAATTTGGTGCATTTATAACCACTGACCATGTTAAAAGGTTATCAAAAGTTGCTGTATTGGGGCCTGTAACCAGAGATGAATTATTTGGTGAAGGAGTAAACCCGATAGGTGAAGTAGTGCGTATAAAAAGTTTAGAATTTACGGTTATAGGGGTAACTCAAAGTAAAGGTGGATCAAGTTTTGGCAATGCAGATGATTTAATTTATATTCCTATTACTACTGCCCAGACATACATAAAGGGTAGTGATTCACTCAGCAACATCAATGTTCAAGTATCCACCGAGGAAATGATGTCTAGTGTTCAAGCTGAAATTACAGCTCTACTTCTGGCTAGGCACAAGATTTCAGATCCAAATTCAGCCGACTTTACTGTGATTAATCAAGCTGATTTGATGAGTACTCTTACAGCCGTAACAGGCACATTAACTTTGCTTTTGGGGTCAATCGCGGGTATATCATTGTTGGTGGGTGGTATTGGAATTATGAATATGATGTTAACAACAGTTACTGAGAGAACTCGCGAAATTGGTTTACGAAAATCATTGGGTGCAAAAAAGGGTGATATAAGCGCGCAGTTTTTGGCAGAGTCAGTTGCCCTTACCTTGATTGGTGGAATTTTTGGTATATTGCTAGGGTTAGGTGGGTCACATTTGATTACACGGTTTAGTGGTACCGCAACTGTTGTTTCTACTACCGCAATATTTTTAGCAGTGGCTGTGTCTGCCAGTATTGGCATAATTTTTGGGTATTATCCTGCTAGGCGAGCAGCCAAATTAAATCCAATTCAAGCATTAAGATATGAATAATTAAATTAAATATATGAAAAAATTATTTTTTCCAATAATTACTCTGTCAATTATTTTGTTAATGGGGGCAGGATGTTCAAAAAATGAAAATAATGTTGACTCTGAACAAGTTCAAGTAAAAGAAAATTCAAGTAGCCCACAGGGTTTTCAAATGAATGATAATTTTATTGAAGCGAGAATTGATGATTTAAACACAGGAGAAACAATAATGGTAATGGGAGAGGTTAGTGAAGTCGGTGTTGTGGCAGATCGTATTATAATTGGTCAAGGAGACTTTGGATTTTTAGGTACCAATAGACCTACAAGTACTGATATAAATACTGAACAACCACAGCAAGATAGGCCAGCATTTCGTGCTGGTGAAGATTTTCAAAATATGACACCAGAGCAAAGAGAGGAGTTTAGAAGCAGAATGGATACAGAAGGTGGTTTTCGAGGTAGAAATGGTACTTTTCAGGGTGGCGAAGGTAATACTGGGGTTCAAATCAGGAGACCCCCGACACAAGCAAGTTTAAGGGGGGAAATACTGGAATTAGATGAAACTAGTATTACTATTAAACTGACTGATGGTGGTTCAAAATTAATTTTTTATTCTAGTGAAACCTCAGTGCTGAAGTTTAAAGATAGTACTAATGAAGATATTGGCAATGAAGAGTAAGTTTTTAAATTTGAATTATATACAAAAACCGCCCAATGCAGGCGGTTTTGTCGTATTTTGGACACACGACGCA
>Ga0210057_1002005_pt1 | contig 29941 bp, 35 predicted proteins | sample CryGeyCG2114_010_2_FD_183968 | JGI IMG/M metagenome (GOLD analysis project Ga0210057, IMG submission 183968) | Groundwater microbial communities from aquifer - Crystal Geyser CG10_big_fil_rev_8/21/14_0.10 (SPAdes) (version 2) | ecosystem: Environmental > Aquatic > Deep subsurface > Groundwater ...
GGCCTAGGATTAAAGCGAGGGATTAAGCAATGGAATACTAATTACAATAACTTAGAACACTGTGCCCTAGATGGACTAACGCCCAATGAGGCGCTAGAAAGGGTGCAAAATGTGTGTGCCTAAAACACCCCGGCTTCCTTGTTTAAGGGTAACGAGTACTATATAATTAGTATGACTAATTTAATCTGACGTATGAAACTAACAGAAATTTTGAAAAAAAGTAAAACTAAACTGAGCCAGCGTAAAGCTTCAAGAAAAGAAATGACGGAAGAATTTTTTAGTGCTGATTTGTTGATTGATTTATACGTTAAACACAATAACATGATTGTTAAAGCCGCGATGGCTGGCGTTAACCCAAATAATTTAGATTTAGCAATTGACGATAATGTTTTAACAATAAGTGGTTATCGAGAAAACGAAGAAACTGAAGAGGGCGGTGATTACTATTATCAAGAATGCTATTGGGGTGGCTTTTCAAGATCGGTCGCATTGCCCTACCACACAGACTTAAAAAAAGTGAGCGCGGATATAAAGGATGGAATTTTAACTATAACTTTGCCCATTCATAAAGACTCAAAAAAAATACCCGTTAAATCCCGTGGAAATAACACTGAACTTGATTAAATGAAAAATACCTTTTTTAAAAATATAAAAGTTAAAATTCTTATTGTAATTTTTGTTTTGATTATCTCCGCAATTCCGGCCGCCTCATACGGTTATCATTTATTTCATCAAGGCAAAATATTGCCTGGTGTGAAAATTGGAGAAATGGATGTTTCCGGCTTAACACCAGCTGAGGCGCGTAAAATTTTATCTAATTATCAAAATAAAATTTTAGAAGATGGTTTACAATTTGTCTTTGAAGACAATCACATTAGCATAAATCCGATTGTTACAGGCATTGAAGACCCAGATGCCAGTTATTGGCTTTTTGACTTCGACATAGACCGCACCATTAGTAACGCTTATAACTTTGGCCGCGAAAATAATTTATTTTTTGATGCTTACAATCAATTACGTCTAGGTGTGTCGCCGGTAGTAATTCCTCTTGAAGTTAGCATTTTTGAATCTGAACTTTTAAATGCATTAGAAACTAATTTTAGTGATTTTGAAAAACCCGCATTAAGCGCCGAGTTAGTTTATGACGATGGTTTTGAAATAACTAGTGAAGTGCCTGGACTGGCGTTTGATTACAAAGGTATTTTAACTCAAATTAAAAATGATTTAACAAACGTTCGCTACGCCACGACCACCTTACAATTAGCTTACGATGAACCGATTGTAAAAAAGTCTCAAACCGATGAGGTTTTAAAATTAGCCGCGTCCATAGCCCAATCAGATTTGCCAAAATTAATTTATAAGAACCGATCCTGGGAACTGCCAAGTGAAGCCAGCACCACTTGGTTGAATTTACAAGCATTCGAAGGCCAGGTTACCTTAACGCTTGATGAGGAAAAAGTAACAAAATTCTTAGAAAATATCGCAAAGTCTATTAATACTGAAATGCAAAACGCAACTTTTGTTTTAAGCGATTCGGGTAAGGTTACCTCCTTTAAACCTCACCGTGATGGTCAAGAATTAAATTTTAAGAAAACTTATGACTTAATTACTACGTCTGTACTAAACTCAAAAACAGACGATATTGAATTACCAGTAGCGGTAGTTGAAGCTAACATAAAAACGGCCGATGTAAATGATTTAGGTATTGTGGAGTTGCTCGGTGAGGGACGTTCTGATTTTTCCGGCAGCCCTGTAAATCGTAGACACAACATCAGCGTTGGAGTTGCGGCCTTGAACGGCGTATTAATTAAACCAGACGAGGAGTTTTCATTAATTAATGCGCTAGGCGATATTGATGCTGCTAATGGCTACAGGCAAGAATTAGTAATCAAAGGTGGTAAAACAATTCCAGAGTACGGCGGTGGTTTATGTCAAATTGGTACTACTACATTTAGAACAGCGCTCGATGCCGGATTAAATATCACCCAACGACGAAATCATTCATACAGAGTGAGTTACTACGAACCGGCCGGCACTGATGCCACTATTTATGATCCATGGCCCGATTTTAGATTCATAAATGACACTGGTAAAAATATCTTGTTTAAGGCAGAAGTAAATCCGAATAACCAAGATGAACTTATTTTTCAATTTTGGGGTACTTCAGACGGCCGAGTTGCGACTAGAACCGCCCCAATTATTTATAATATTACACCTCCACCACCAACTAAATGGATAGAAACTACCGATTTGGACCCAGGAGAAACTAAGTGCACAGAACTCGCACATAATGGTGCTGACACCGTCTTTACCCAAACAATAACTTATTCGAATGGCGAAACTAAAAAAATTGACTATAAAAGCCATTATGTTCCATGGCAACAAGTATGCCTAAGGGGCGTTGAGGAATTATCTTCAGCCACCGAAAAAAGCGATGAGGTCGCAAGCGAAGAGGCGGTAGACAGCTTAAACTAACCAAATAAAAAAAACGGCTCCGGATTCAAGGAGTCGTTTTAGTTTTGTATTGACTGGCTACATTTTATTCAAAACTCTGCAGACAAGAAACATAATCTTTGTAAAAATCGAGCCGAAGCCAGATTAAGACAGAAATTATGTCCCCATGCTTGTCGTGCCTGCAGAAAGCTGAATGCTAGGAAATATATAAAGAACAATTTTTTGAATGTTGTCCTAGCTACCCAGCTTTCTACAGGCGCGGGTTCCTCCTGCTTCTGGCACAAGCCACACAGGTAGGTCGTCTGCAGAGTTTTGAATAAAATTTATGGTACATATGCCCAAGATAGAACCTGGACATAACAAAGTATAATATCATATTATTAAAAAGTTGTCAATAGAAGGTTGTTAAAATAAAAAATAAATAGCTAATTTTAGCCATTTTTATATTTAAACTTAGCGAATTATAATTGTTTTAGAGGTTGATTTTAATCCCTTAGTTACCTCAAAACAAGATTTCGGTTTATTAAAGTATTTACTTAACAATTTAATAAGCCTAGCATTAGCTTTACCTCGCTCAGCTAAAACGGTCAGTTTAATCTTATATTCTGTTTCAGAAATTTTAACAACTTCATCCCGGCTAGCTTTAGTAATCACTTTTACGTTAATTGTTTTCATTTGATTTTTAACTTTAGCTTAAACGGAAAGATGATCGTTATAAAAAATGCAAACAAAAATAAAGTTAGCAAAGATCCAAGGTGTAAATTTCTTGTTAGTAAAATAAAAATCCAAAGTAAATTAATAAACCAAAAACCAACCTGATGCCAAAAATGTTTTGTAATAAGCAGCAGTGGTAAAATCCAAACTAAATACCAAGGCATAATGTACCACTGCGCAAACAGCATAAAAGCAACAAAAACAAAAATACAAGCGTTAACTAATTTAGCAAATGACTTAGGCTGATATTTTAAAATAATTACTGCGTAAACAGTTAAAAATACTGCAAAGCCAATCCCTGTGACAATACGATATGGTAAATAAATCGACAGCAAAGCTAAAAATGGTGAGGCTTGGAACAGCCCGCGCAGGTTAAGCAAAAAAAATGTGCCGTCTAAAGTGTGCCAACCGTTCCAAAAAGGTAAGTAAAAGATAAAAGTCAGCCCTAAGACAATTAAAAAATGTTGCCAAAACTTTGAATACAATTTGTACGCACTATTTTTAACCCAAAAAATATAGCTAAAATGAAGCGGGAGTAAAATAATTGGAATAAACTTAATTAATACTCCAATCCATAAAAAAGTAAAGGCTATGTTAAATCTTTTCGCTTGCATATACCATAGCCATAATAAAACAAAAAATATCATAGCAATATCATTATGACCGTTTATCATTAATTCAACTAAAACGACCGGGCTAAGTATAAATAAAATAAACTTATTATATAATTTTTTATCGTTTAACTTTTGACTTAATTTTACAATTAAAAATCCACTGCCAAACACAAAGCTTGCAATTAATATTTTCATTCCAAGTATGGTGAAAACTAAATTATTTTTAAAAATAACAACCGGGATTGAAGATAGGTAAACCCAGGCCGGCCCATAACCAGTAACCAAATCTTTCCACTGCGTTAAATTAAAAAATAAATCGTTTGAAAAATCATTTGGTGTTAATAAATAAGGATTTTGCTTATAGACCGAAAATATTCTGGCACTAAAAATATAGTTAATAAAATCACTCGTCTGAAATGGATATTGGCCAAGCATCAAAACACTAATTATGATTGCGCCTAAAACCAAAAAAGAACCAAGACGATTCTTTGATTCAATAAATTTTATCCAACTATTCATTTGCCTCGCATTTGTTTCAAAATCTTCAAATTTTTAGGGTCATCTATAGGATTTTTTTTAGGTGTTTCCAAAATCAAATTTATCTTTTGCAGTTTGGGATGTTTTACTATGGCCTTAAATCCCTCCAAGCCAATAAAGCCTTTGCCCAAGTTCTCGTGACGATCTTTTCTTTCCCCCAATTCTGCTTTGGAATCATTACAATGGCTCATTTTTAACCTATTTAACCCAATTACTTTATCGAACTCTTTAAAAGTTGCGTTAACTGATGTTTTGGTTCGCAAATCATAACCTGAGGCAAAAGCGTGGGCGGTGTCAAAGCACACTCCTATTAATTTCGGTTTCCGCAACTTTTTTTCAACTCGCTCAATGATTTCAGCGACCTCTTCAAAAGTATCGCCAATAACACTACCAGCACCGGCAGAAATTTCAATTAAAAATTGAGTGTAGCCTTTATAACCTTTTAGCATTTTGGCTAAACCGTCAACCGTTTGGGTCATAGCTTTTTTTTGCCCCAAATCTTTAGCTGAGCCAAGATGTGCCATTAGATATTTTGTTTTTAATAAACTTGCCCGTTCTAATTCTTCGCGAATTATGCTGATTGATCCGTAGCTAATGCGATTGTTGGCCGAGGCAAAATTAATGTAATACGGCGCATGCACATACCATTCGGCTTGCTTATATTTTTTACAATTTGCAATGAAACGCTTAGCTAATTCGTCGGTAACTGGCTTGCCGGTGCCGCCTTGGGGGGGACGAGAAAAAAATTGAAAGCATTCTGCTCCAACTTCTGCCGCCCGCGCCGGTGCTTCAGCCATATCACCAGCCGCTGATACATGTGTTCCAAATAACATATCGATATTATAACACAAAAAAAATGCCATCCGGAATGATCCCGAAACGACAAGGTGTTATTTAACTAGTTTTTGACGCAACCACTCTATCACTTTGCGAGAGGCTAAGATGTTTGAAACGTAATCGCGGTACTCTGGGGTATCCAATTGCTTGGCCATGTCTGGATTGCCTTGGCTCATCGCCCGGGCTTTTTCAATTTCAGCTTCAATTTCTGTGTCGTCAACTGAAATATTTTGTTGTTGTGCGACTTCACGCAAAATTAACGCGCTCTTCACTCTTTCAATTGCGCGCGGTGCTAACTCCAAAGTTAGCTCTTCCCGAGATTTTTTTATATGATTTAAGTAATCTTCAAACTTACCGCCCTGCCGGGTAACATTCGCTTCTAACTCTTGAATCATTTGATTGGTTTCCGAAGACACTAATAAATCAGGCAATTCAGAAAACTTGGAAGCGTTAATTAAAGCTTTCATAATCGCTTCTTCTTGGCGTACTTTTTCTTTGGATTCAGCTTCAGCTTTTAAATTGTCCTTTATGTTTTTTTTCAATTCATCGGCGGATTTCATGCCCAAGCTTTTAGCAAATTCATCATTTATTTCTGGCAAAGAGCGCTGAAAAATAGCCAGCATTTTAATGCGATACTCAACTTCTTTTCCGGCGATTTGCTTGAGATGATAACTTTCGGGCATCGTAAGTTTAAATTCCTTAGTGTCGCCCACTTTCATGCCGATAACTTTTTCTTCAAAACCAGGCACAAAATGGCTGTCGCCCAAAATTAGCGGCAGTTTCTTTTGCGCGCCATGTTCAATCGGCACCCGGTCTTGAAAAACTTCCAAATCAATTTCTACCTTATCGCCCGCTTTGGCTTCTGTAGTCACGGCAATTTCCGAAGCTCTTAGCTTGCGTAAATTTTCTAAAGCAGTATCAAAATCTTTATCACTTACCTCGGCAGGTTTTGCTTCTATCGCAACCTTGTCTAAATCACCCAAAGTAACTTCCGGAAATATATTGACGGTTGCAGTGTAAATTAGAGAATTTTCCGGGGCTAACTTATCAATTTTTACTTGGGGCGAGCCAATTGTTCTAATTTTTTCATCTTCAAAGGTTTTGAGTAAACTTTTTTGCACTGCCAAATCTGCCGCGGCTTGCCATAACGGCATCTCGCCAACTTTTTTAATTACCACATCCATCGGCGCTTTGCCCGGACGAAACCCGGCTATGTCTTGCGTTTTGGACACGTCTTCAGCCGCGCGCTTCAAAAACGGCTGCATTTCTTCAGGCGAAATTTCAACCGTGATTTTAAGCTGGCCGCGAGGTTGTGGTTCTTGTTTGATTTGAGGCATAAAGAAATTGAGAATAAAAAATACCCTTCAGGGTTGTAGTTAATGCACCCCAAGGATATCAGAAAACTCTCAAAAAATCAAGGTTTCCGCTTATTTATTTTTCTTATTTATTTTCTTAGCCAAATCCAGATCTGATTGGCGATCGGCAAACCAAACATCGTCGTATTGAGGAAATTTTTCTCTATTCGCTCTTATATACTCCAACCACCTTTCAGCATCTTCTATTTTCCCTGCATCTATGGCTGCATTAAAATCGGCTGTTTTGCGCATTCCAAATTCTTCGAATAATTCTTGCTGCGATATATCTTGCTCTCGGTCCCTTACCCAATTTTCCCAAGTTTCTTGGTATTGAGGAAATTTTTCTCTATTATTTTTAATATAATCTAACCATTGGCGACAATCACCTACCCTGCCCTCTAATAAGGCCGCTTTAAATTCATCAGTTGTACCAATTCCAAACCTTTCCCTTAGCTCTTGCCTGGCTCTGGATTTCTTTTATTCTGGCGATATTTTCTCTTCAATCTCTATCATGTCAGGATCTTCACTAGCCCCCGCCATTGGATCCATGACAAATTTTCGCGCCTCCTCTGACACCCCGCCTTCGTTTTCTTTTCCCAGCATAATAAAGTAAATGATTAATTATTCTAAATCTAAATCTTTTTTGACTTCAATGAATTCGTTTTCAATGTCTTTGAGTTGGGCGCGCAGTTGTTTGATAAGCGGCGCGGCTTCTTTGATTTTGGCTAATTGCTCTTGCGGATTGGCGTCTTCGTTTTTATCAAACCAATCATAAATTTTTTGCAATTCTTCCAAGCCTTTTTTAACGTCAAATTTTTCTTTTTTGGTTGGCATACTATTTTCGTGTCATCCTGAGTGAAGCCGAGTCAACCTCGGGGAAGTGGAGACCCCATCATACGACGGAGCGAGAATCTCACCTAAACATCAATTAATAAATATCTAATTTACTGAATTGAAAATTTACTCGTTTAAAATTTATACTAACAAAATAACACAATAAATTGAATTAAACAAGTCTAATTTAGCCTAAATTACCCACTTTTATTACCTAAAACTATACTTTCCAGTTTTCTGGTATTACCGTGGCTTAGCAACCCTAGATATGATTGTAAAATTTCATTGTTGTTTCCTTTGATTTTTAAATTGCGAAACATTCGCCTTTTAGCCACTGTCCGCAATATTCGGTGATCCGTAAAGTTTACCCAACCCAAAAAGTCTACTCCGGAAGCAGCGGTTTTAATAAATATCTTCTTAGGATGCAACTCCAGTTTCAGTCTACCCCGCAAAAACTTTTCAACGTGAGGCAAAATATCTTCTAACCAAGCTTTGTCGTTAGACAAGAAAACAAAATCATCAGCATAGCGGATATAATATTGAGCTTTCAATTTATGTTTTACAAACTGGTCAAACTCGTTCATATAGATATTTACCAATAATTGAGAAGTAAGGTTGCCCAACGGCAAACCCTTGCCCAATTTACCAGAATTGAAGCTGGAAATAACCTGTTCAATAAGCCAGTAAATATCATCGTCAGAAATATAGTTCCTAACAATATTGAATAAAATAGCTTGATCAATGGAAGCAAAAAACTTTTTAACATCGCACTTTAATACCCAAACTGTTTTAGTGTGATTTTTTGATACGCTATATGAGTAAGATCTAAATTGATTAAGCGCCTTATGTGTGCCTTTATTTTTCCGGCAGGAATACGAATCAGCAATAAAGGTTTTATCAAAAAACGGATACAATACTCTGTAAATTGTGTGGTGTAATAGTCTATCCCTAACGCTGGCTTTATGGATATTTCGTGGCTTTGGGTCAGAGATATTAAATGCATGATAGGCTGAATGTTTATAGGTTTTATTAACTAAGTCATGATGCAGCGCTAAAATATTTTCCATCAAATGCAACTCAAACTGCTGAATATCTTTGCGTGAACGCTTGCCTTTTAAAAACTCTTTCCAAGCATCAAGTAAATTATCTACAGAAATGATATAATCATAGTTATTAACAAATTTAATTTTACCCATATGTCCTATTTTACCCCCCCCCAACAATTTTGCCAGTGTTAGCCAGGGCTAAACTTGCCTATAAACAATGGGTGATTTTACATCGCAATTTTCCCAGGACCGAACGTTATGGCATGGGAACAAAGATAGATATTTTATTGCTTGAACTCTTGGACCTCTTAAGAAAAGCCGCCTACGTGCAACGAGATCAAAAAATTAAGCTGCTTGAAAGCGCATTAGACAAAATTGATTCTCTACGTTTTTTTATCCAACTATCTTGGGAATTACAAGCAATATCCAATAAACAATTTAATAACTTGGGCGGAACAATTGAAGAAATTGGGAAGATGCTTGGCGGGTGGAAAAAAAGTATTATAACAAAAACTTCCGCTATACGATAAAAGCGGAAGAAAGAAAGTAGTTGCGGGAGAGCACCTGATTGCCAGCGTTCCCCTCGTTAGGGTTCTCAAACGAATTGGCGTTGACATTCCAGTAGCCGTTAGCGGCGTTCCAGTTGGCATTCACGGCCCAGATTATTGTACACTGTGCCATCCGTTCCACTGTCCTGTGAAGCTTATGCGATCTTAGGGCTGTATCGTATTTGGGATCTTAAAATCCACCAGCACAATGCACCGACTCTTTTCTTTTTTTGGAAATATACACCATCTCTTACTAAAGGCATACCCATAGCAATTCGCTCGTGCATATCTCCAAGGCGCTCTATGAAAGCCGTAACCGTCATAGTAAGCTATCCTTAAATTCATTGTGTCACATTTTTGAAAAATAATACAGGCCCTTGATCCACTTTTCTCAAAGTTTCACAAGGGCCATAGGCCTCAAACGAAAGTCTCAAAGAGACAAATGATCTTATTCAGAGTCGCGGGAGAGCACCCGAAGGCCAGCGCCCCCCCCGCCAGGGTCCACAAACGAATTGGCGCTGACACCCCAGCCGCCAGCGGCGCCCCAGCCGGCATCCACGGCCCAGAGGTTGCCGTCGGTTCCACGAATATACGCGATATTCGCGTAACCGTTGACCAGCAAGACGCCTTCCTGGCCTTGGGACTGCGCTTTGATCAGCTCAAACAGGTACGCGAGCTGGATCTCGGCAGCGGCGCCAAGCTCTGCCATAATCAGTTTGTCCGTAGACGACCGTTTCAACTGATGCACGGCGATGCTTGCCGGGAGAACATTCTTCTCGACCTTATTCAAAAATAGCTGGTCGAAGTTGTTGTCGGTCCAGCCGACGTTCGCCCTCGCCAGGTGATCTTTAGCGCAGAATTGCTCCGCGCCGTTGACCGACGCCGTTACAACTGGCGTGAGGAACGGTACGGCCTTGAGGGCTAATTCGCCCGCATTGACCTGCCTTATCATCTCACGGGGATCGTCTGTTGCGACTTGCCCCATTAGAGTTTTGATAAAGGCATTAATCTCTCCCAATTCAGACCAAACACCCATGATGAAAAACTCTGGCTTGCTCATAACTCAACTTCCTGGGCTACATTGCCCGGTTGCCATTTTGCCGCTACTCCGCGGCAGGAACTAAGGCCGCCCATTGCAGCCATAGCCAGAAACTACTTTCTTTTTGTCATTCCGAACTCCACGCGAGACCACGTCAGACGTGGCGAGGCCGCATGGCTTCGTGTTTCGGAATCTCATGAGATCCTGAAACCCGCCCGACCGAATGCTTCGGCCATTCAGGCGCGGTAAATTCAGGATGACAAGAAAGTGGCTTGTGGCTATGGCCACAGTATTTTTTATTAAAGAACGAATATTACAATATGTCACAAATGGATATTTTTGTCAACCGATTTTATCAAAATTTAATCAAAAATAACAATAAATATAGATTAAATTAAACAAAAAACCGTTTAATTACGGTCTTTGCCAAGTCAAACGAGTCGTAAAATTTTTTGCAATTCTTCCAAGCCTTTTTTAACGTCAAATTTTTCTTTTTTGGTTGGCATACTATTTTCGTGTCATCCTGAGTGAAACGAAGGATCTCTTTTTAAATTTACCTGAGATTCTTCGCTACGACCAGTCAAACTGGTCTTAGCTCAGAATGACAATTAAGGTTTAATAATCTTTACCGTTGAACTCGCTTCGCCTTTGTAAAATTTAGTATCTATCTCATCGCCTGGCTTCAAGATTGCTACATCGCGAACCACTTGCCCATTCTTTGTAACATAACTGTAGCCGCGTTTCAAGGTATTTTGCGGATTGACTGCCGACAAGTACTTTTCAATGGAGGTAAGCGAATCGGCAGCCGAATTGAGCGCTAAGGCAGTGCGCTCTCGCATTCGCTGCCAACCATCCTCCACGATTTGCACCAAGCGGCCGAGCATAAAACTGCCGCGTTCAGCAAGGCGCGTTTGCCAATTTATTAAATTAGTTTTTAGCCCTTCTAAATTATTTTCAAAAATATCAAGGATTGAACTTTCCAGCTCGGGCAACTTTTCAGTCAGCGGCGCCCAGGATTGATTAAGTATATGCGCAACCGCCGTTGGCGTTGAAGCCTCAGCATCAGCGGTTAAACTCGCTATGGGCACATCAACGTCATGGCCAATGCCAGCAATAACAGGGATGCGCGATTGAAAAATAGCCTTTGCTACATCTTCATTATTAAAAGCCTGCAAACTTTCTAAGCTACCGCCGCCGCGAATAATGACTAATACATCCACACGCTTGGCTTGCGTGTTAAAAAACTTTATCCCGTCAATTACTTGGCGCACGGCATGCGGGCCTTCTACACGGGAATCGTAAAAATAAAGCTGAAAACCGCGCGGCTCTAAATTTTTCATTAAGTCGTGAATTACCACACCGCTTTTAGAACTAATCACGCCAATGCGATGAACGAAATTTGGCACGGGCAATTTTGTTTCCGGATTAAAGTAACCGGCGGCTTCTAATTTCTTTTTTAATTTCTCATACGCCTTTTTCAACTCGCCTTCAGCGCCGAGCACTTGCAACGCTTCGGTGCGAAATGAAAATGAACCGTATTTCGCGCTCACCGTTGAATAACCAGTTACCACAATTTCCATGCCGTCCTCTAAATCAACGCCGATGGCATTGATGACATTACGCGGAATGGCGCATGTCATGGAAGCTTCAGCTTCGTCTTTGATAGACACGTACCAATAGTAATCATATTTTTTAACTTGCGTGATTTCGCCTTTCACAATCGCTACTTGCGATTCTAGCACCGCATTAATTTGACCTAAAAATTCGCTAACTGACAAAGGCTTATTGGGGTCATCTTCATACGCCTCTTCTATGTCCCCTCCGCTTAAAAAATCGTCGAGGGGGGTATTTGCAGTTTCGACTTTTTCTTTGGCAACATTCCCGGAAATAACTTCTTGAATAATTTGCAGCAATTGATGCCCATATTGCATCTGCTTTTTTTGTTTAATGCCTTTGATGTCTAGTAGGGCGGGAAATTCCGTTGGTTGTTTATCAGCTAAATCATGGATTGCCTGTTTGGACAGCACTAAATAAGGCTCAATGCCGCGGCGCTGGGCTTCGTCGCCTACCCATCTAGTGAGCCGTTTCACTAATTCAGCCGAGTGTTCGTTACTCATTTTTTTCTTTTTCTCTTTCAATTAATAACTTTTTCGCTGCATCTTTTACCATAAACGATGGTATTCCTTCAACGGTGGACTCCTCTTCTGTTGCCCCTGTTAAGGCCTCAAGTTCGTCGTTGCTTTTATTTGAAACCCAATTTTCGGCTCGTACTCTTGCCTGCTCAATTATTCTTTTAAAAGTTTCTTTCGCCAATGCAAAATCATCTCTCTCAAAAGCCAAAGCGGCTTGATACATATTATCAAGATGATTTTTTCTGTTCTGATCATCAATTTCATGAATAATATCTTCTATTTCATCTAAGGTCTGTGCGCTTTCAATCCGCTCGCTAAGCGAAGTTATAGTGACGGATTCTATTTCGTCTGGTTTAATTGATTTTGGTTCTCCTTTTTCTCTCATAATACAAATTATAGCACAGTCAGCTATTGGCTAAATAATTATTTAAGAGTAATATAAATATATATGAAAAATGCTGAAGAACTAAAAGAAAGCGCCCTGATTTTCTTGCAAAAACACTTTTTGGCGGTGGTGGCTACTGCCGATAATTCAGGCAAGCCGGAAGCGGCGGCAGTATTTTATGATATTGATGATGATTTTACTTTGCATTTTATGACTCGGGAAACTAGTCGTAAAGCTAAAAACATTTTTGATAACAAGAAGGTTGCTTTAGTTATAAATGACAACCAAGAACTAGTAACAGTCCAATTAGAAGGGGAGGCTGAGTTGGATAAAGAAGGTTTTATGCATCTAGCGGATAAATTAGCTCAAAAGCCAAGCTTGGAAAAATTAAACTTGCCAGTATTTAAACTTCCGGGATCAAACGTCATTACTTACAAAGTCAAACTTAATTGGCTGCGGATGCTTGATTGGAGCATGACTGAAGATTTAAAAATTGAAGATTACCGCGCGGCATTTAAGGAAACAGATTTATAAAACTCGCTTGACAATATTTTTTTACGTGCTATACTTTAGTTTAGTAAAGTACTTTAGTTAAATAAAGCGTTAAATTATGCCAAATTGGGACAATCAACAAACTAAAAATTTATTGCGCGCTATCCTGGCTTTAAAAAACGTTAACGAAGCCAAACGGTTTTTTCGTGATCTTCTAACGGAAAACGAACTTATTGAGTTTGCCAATCGCTGGCAAGCGGCGCAAATGCTGGAACAAAACGTGCCGTATTCCACAATTGAGAAAAAAACTGGATTAAGCTCAACTACAGTCGCGCGTGTTTCGCAGTGGTTAAATAAAGGCATGGGCGGTTATAAATTAATACTGAAACGTTTAAAATTAAACCATCATCACAACCAATCTCACTCTTTCGAGAGCGGCTTGTGGTGATTTTTAATTAAATAACCTTAACCCCTTCTCGAAAGAGAAGGGGTTTTTGTTTTCAAGCGAAAACGAAGTCAGCCTGATGGCTGATTCCAATCCGGGAACCCAAAACGAAGGAGAGCTGTAGTGAAAAAGTGCCCTAAGTGTGGTCATGAACTCATGGCCATCAATGAGAAGATTGTTTACCAAGGTCATTACATGCCCGCGGGCGGCGATCGCGAAATCTGGCACTGCAGCAACTGCAGGTACCAAGAACCCATGGAGTCAACCAAGTAACCAAGCCCACCCCACGACCACTAGGCCGGGAGGATAAAAAAGATGAAACGCAAGGCGCAAGTCCTCGTGATTGGGTCGGCGTTTGATGCGCTCAAACCCGATCCAATACAGTTGAAACTGGCAGAAGAAATCGGCTGGCTTGTAGCCAGGCGAGGTGGGTATTTGATGTACGGCGCGGAACCCGACGTTGATTCCTATCCGACAGTGGCAGCCCGGGCAGCGAAAAAAGCGGGCGGCATAACCGTTGCGTTTCCGCCTGGAAGCAGCATGAAACTGTATGACAACAATGCGGCTTCCATCATCTGCCCACTCTCGGTTGACCGCGGCGGTCCCCGCGAGGCGTTACTTTCACGCATGGCACACGCTGTCATCCTAATTCGGGGAGGCAGCGGCGGTGCGACCGAAGCGCTCGCAGCCTATCAGGGTCTCGTCCCGCTTATCTGCATGGCGGGCAGCGGCGGGTGGGCCGACCGTTTACTCGAACAGCCAATCGATGAAAGGGCAACCGGACGTGTTGTATTGGCAGCCAAAACCGCAGGGGAGGCGGTTCGTTTAGCGGGACTACCGCCTACGGACCGTTCACCTATGGGTCACTAGACGAACGCGCATCAATTGCCGGCCGGCTTGGGAAGTTTTACCAGGCCGGCTGGTTTTCTTGTATGTAAAAACCCCGCATGGGGGCGGGGTATTCCTCCTTTTTTAAAGGAGGTGTCCACCAGTGGTGGACGGAGGATTTACCAAATTTTGAAATTCCCCCTGACAATAGCAACATGTTGCGTCCGAGGACACAATATATTGTGTCCCTACAATAATTAAAAGGGAGAATTTATAACAACGGCGCAATAACGAGCGCAACCAAAGCCATGACGTTAATCAAGATGTTCAGTGACGGACCGGACGTGTCTTTAAACGGATCGCCAACGGTGTCGCCGGTAACTGCCGCCGCGTGCGTGGGCGTGCCTTTGCCGCCAGCATGCCCTGATTCAATATATTTTTTCGCGTTATCCCAAGCGCCGCCGGCATTCGCCATCATCACAGCCATTAAAAACCCACAGGCGATTGCTCCGGCAAGCATCGCAATCAGTGCTTCAGGGCCAAGGCCAAATCCAACAATAATTGGCATTGAAACGGCAATCAACCCGGGTGCTATCATTTGCTTTAAAGCGGCTGAAGTTGAAATATCAATGCAACGTTTATAATCCGGTTTAGCTGTTCGTTCCATAATCCCGGGAATTTCTTTAAATTGCCGGCGCACTTCTTGCACCATTTCCATGGCCGCCTTACCAACTGCTTTCATAGTTAAAGATGAAAAGAAAAATGGCAGCATCGCACCAACATATAACCCAACAATCAAACGGGGATTTATAAGAGAAGTATCTCCAAGCGTGCCCACCGTGCGTGAAAAGGCAAACATTAAAGAAAGGGCGGCTAGCGCGGCCGCGCCAATAGCAAAGCCTTTGCCGATCGCGGCTGTGGTATTGCCTAAAGCGTCTAATTCGTCGGTTCGTTCACGTACATTCTCGGGAAGTCCTGCCATCTCGGCTATGCCGCCGGCATTATCAGCCACCGGACCGTAAGCATCAATGGCTAAAGTAATGCCGAGTGTTGAAAGCATACCAACGGCGGCGAGCGAAATTCCGTAAATCCCGCTAATTAAAGAATCAAAACCATGCCCGAACCGAAAAGCAAGTAAAATTGTAGCCGACACAACCAAAACTGGCCCCACCGTGCTTTGCATACCAACGGAAAGCCCGGCGATAATATTAGTTGCGCCACCGGTTTCTGAAGCAGTCACAATGTCTTTGGTGGGTTTAAATTTTGAGGAAGTGTAATATTCAGCAATTTGGCCAATTAAAATACCGGCAACTAATCCAGTTAATATAGCGTAAAACAAATTAATGTCGCCCATTAGTTGAGTGGTTAAATAAAAAGCCGCGCCAATAACTAAAATAGAAGCGACATAAACACCAATGTTCAAAGCTTTGTGCAGCGAGCTTTCTTTTCTGACTCGAACAAAAAAACTGCCGACCACAGAAGCCACAATTCCGGAAGCGGCCAGCATCAATGGTAAAAGTAATGCTTCAGCTTTGCCGGTGTAAGCAAGCGCGCCTAACGTTAAAGCGGCAATTAAGGACCCAACATAGCTTTCGGTTAAATCCGCACCCATGCCAGACACATCTCCGACATTATCACCTACATTATCTGCGATTACTGCTGGATTGCGTGGATCATCTTCCGGGATATTTGACTCAACTTTGCCGACTAAATCCGCGCCAACGTCGGCGGCTTTGGTGTAAATGCCGCCGCCAACCCTAGCAAATAAAGCAATTGAAGAAGCGCCTAAGCCAAAACCATGAATCACATGCGGATCGTTAAAAATGTAATACAGAACGCTTACCCCAAGCAGCCCCAAGCCAGTCACAGATAAAGCCAGCACCGAACCAGACATAAAAGCTATCGGCAAAGCTTTGGCAATACTTTCGGTGGCCGCTTGGGAGGTTCGAACATTTGCCATAGTCGCCACCCGCATACCAATAAATCCAGCCAAACCCGAGCTAATCGCGCCATACACAAAAGCAATCGTTGTTTCTCCATCTAAAAAAACAAAAATTAGCGCGCCAACCACAATTACAAAAATGGCTAAGACTTTGTATTGCCGCCGCAGATAAGCGTTAGCGCCTTCAGAAATCGCTTGGGCGATTTCATTCATCGCGTCATTTCCGGTTGGTTGTTTTTTGATTCGTAAATAAAAAATTAGAACAAAAATTAAAGAGAACGCGGCACCAGCCAAAGGAAGAAATTGGGTGTAACTCATAGTAAAATATTATACATTAATATTTCATTAACGACTAGGTTAACTAAACTTCATTAACGGCGGTATCGTCAGTTTCAATTTCTGTAATCGTGGCTTCAGCTTTCGAATCAGTTTTATCCTTGGGCTTATCTTCAGCTAGGTCAGCTTGGAGTTCGGCTTTTGATTTTGATTCGCTTTTCTCTGGTTCAGACTTTTTTTCATTCGCCTCAATTTCGGGCGTATCTTCAGATTTGGATTCTTTTAGGTTTCCTGCTTTAGCCGGCTCGCCGCCCTCAGCCACGTCTTCAAATTCTTTTTTAACTACGCCCTCTTCAGTAATTTGTTCGCCTGAGCTTGAAACAATATCAATTTTCCAACCAGTCAGCTCAGAGGCTAAATGAACGTTTTGGCCAGACCTTCCAATAGCTAAAGACAATTGATCTTCTTCAACTTTTGCGACCGCGCTTTTTTCGTCTTCGTTTAACTCCACTTCGGTAACTTTAGCCGGCGCTAAAGCATTGGTAATATAAATAGCCGGGTCGTCGCTATATTCAACGATATCAATTTTTTCTCCCTTAAGTTCCGTAATAATTGTTCTCACGCGGGCACCCCGCTGGCCGATACATGAGCCAATCGGGTCAATATTTTCTTCTTCAGTAAATACCGACACCTTGGAACGAGATCCGGCATCACGGGCAATGCCTTTAATTTCTACTGAGCCCGAAGCAATCTCCGGAACTTCTGAGGCAAATAAATTTTTAACAATGTTAGTGTGGGCACGAGACAAAATAATTTCTGGGCCTTTAGTAGTTTTTTCAACACTCACCACGTATACTTTAATGTGATCCCCTGGCTTATAATGTTCAAAAGGAATTTGTTCGTCATTTGGCAAAACGCCGGTTACCCGACCCAAGTCAACTAATACCCGTCGGCCTTCTTGCCGCTGAACCGTGCCGACAATCATCTCATCTTCCTTGTCTTTAAATTCATCAAATAAAACTTCGCGTTCGGCTTCGCGTAATTTTTGGGTAATCACTTGTTTAGCTGTTTGGGCGGCCATGCGGCCAAATTCACCCGGGACTTCAAGTTCGGTCACAATTTCATCTCCAACTTTAGCGTCCTTTTTAACTTCTTTAGCGTCGGAGATTTGAAGGTCGGTTTTAGGATTAAATTTCTTTTCTTCTTCCGCCTCTTCGCCCACCATGTCACTTTCTTTTTTATCTGACTTATCTTCCGCTTTCTCCTCAATTTTTGCTATATCTTTTTTTATCGGCTTAGCAGGCTTTTTAGCTTCGGTTTGAGCTACCGCTTCGGCTTCAACTAATGCTTCTTCCGGCACATCCTCAACCACAGTTTTGACATCAAAAACTTTAATCTTGCCAGTATCAATATCAAAATCAACTTTGATGTTTTGCGTTTTATTTCCAAAGTCTTTGCGATATGCAGCGGCCAAGGCCGCTTCGATTGTTTCCAAAACCGATTCGTACGAAATGCCTTTTTCGTCGCAGATGTATTTCACGGCTTGAGCAATTTGTGATTCTGCCATAATGATGTGGTGTCATTCCGGACTTGATCCGGAATCTCTATTAGATAGAGATCCTGAAACAAGTTCAGGATGACAATTATTAGTTATCAAAAATGGTAGCCGCCATGGCTACCAATTCAGAATAATTCTTAAGTACCTATAGCTTACTTCATATTTCAAGCTTTGTCAAGTGGCCAACAAAAAAATCCCTTACTCAGGGATCTTTTTGTTAAAGAAGCCGCTAGCTTAGAGAACGGCTTCTTTGGTCGCTTTAGCAACGCGGAACTTAACCACGGTCTTGGCTGGAATTTGAATCTCCTCACCGGTGGCTGGGTTGCGTCCCATTCTTGCCTTGCGGTGAACTTTGACCAACTTTCCAAGCCCGTGCAAGCTGAACTCGCCATCGCTTTTGACTTGCTTCAAAGCAAGCGCAACGTACGCGTCCAAGAAAGCGGCGGCTTCCTTTTTGCTAACGCCGGCCGCTTCTGCGACTGCTTCGAGTGTTTGTGACTTAGTCATGCCCATAGGTGTGACTTAGTTTATTAATAAAATTATTCTACAAAAGCCTAAATATCTTAGCAAATTTGTTCTTTTTTGTCAGGTTTTAATCAAGGAACAAATTGTGGATAATACTTTTGGCTTTGGTGATGACCTATTATATCACAATATTTTGGTAATGGCGAATAGTTGGGGGCAGCCAACGTGAGCGAATGTCAACGGCGATAACGTCAATGCGAAAATCATCGATCACTTCTGGATGAAAATTAATGTACCGATACGCCGCCTGTACCAACGCCGAAAGCTTATCAGAAGTGACGGCTTCTTCGGGCAAACCAAAATTTTGACTGGTCCGCGTTTTAACCTCAATAAACACAAGCGTTGGACCGTCATACATGATTAAATCAATCTCACCGCGGCGAGTGTTAAAGTTTGATTGCTCTTCGCGATAGCCAATTTTACGCAAGTATTTTCGGGCAATTTTTTCGCCCCAAAAACCAAGCTCTTTTTTGGATAATTTTTTTCTGGAAAGTAAAAAGGCCATAGATATCTATGGCGCCGTGAAATAACTTTTAACAATTAACAGTTAACTTTTAACATTATAACAAGGTTTTTCCCTTTTGTCGTCCTGAACTTGATTCAGGATCCACGATTTCTGGACCCCCGATCAAGTCTGGGGCGACACCAAGTTACGGTAAATACTTTTCAAATTCTCTTTGCCGCTGCCGGTCTGCCTTGTAGTTAGGTACCCGTTTGATTAAGTTATACAGGCCGTAAACGAACCAGGCGGCAAAGACTAAAAATAAAATTACAAGCCAAAACCGCATACTTAAAATGTAAACATTTTCGTATGCTAACCAAGCGTATAAGAACCCAACCAGCGAAACAGTAAAAAAATTGGCTTGCAATCGGCGCAAGGCTTTAACTAAGATGTGGTCCTTTTTTCTTGCCTGAATCAAAATTGTAACTACAATGCCGGCTACGAATAAAATTCCAAAAACCGCAAGCAAAATGGTTAAATTAGCACCGGACAAAAACCCGGGGCTGGAATTAAATAAAACTTTAGGCCGGAAGAAATTTAGAATTGATGATACGCTCATTAAATTGTGGTACTAATTTTAATTATCGTCCTCTCCGGCATCGGAGAGGGAGAAATGTTAAAACTTCTTAAACGGGTTTTACAAAAACTAATCCAAAATGGTACGGGCCAGCTTCAAATTCTTTAACAAAACTAAAACCCACCTTTATGGCTTTCTTTTTTAACTCATTTGGGTTCACTCTGTCAACTGTCGGCGGGCCAAAGGGCTTAGATTCTTTTTTCCAATCTACAATGACCAAAGTCCCTTCACCCTTTAACATGCGTTTAGCTTCGCGCAAAATTTCTTCATGGCCTTTAGATTGAAATAATATATTAATTAAAGTTGCCGCATTTAAACTTTTATCTGCAACTTTTGTCGCGCCAGGCACTTCCAAATTAGACCAGACGGTTTTAACATTTTTATATCCTTCCAAGCGGGCGCGAGAAGCCACGTTTTGCAACACTGATTTTAAAATATCCACCGCGTAAACAGTGCCATCTTCACCGACTAAGCGCGCGGCTGGAATCACAAAATGCCCAACTCCACCGCAACCTAAATCAGCCACTGTTTGACGTTCGGCAATTTCGGCTTCCTGCCAAATTTTTTGCGGGTCTAATAACTGCGTACCCCCAGAGATATGAACCATAATAACGAATAGCATCAGCCAGAGGCCAATCGCCCTCTGGGTGAAATGGCGTATAGCCAATAGTTAATTAAACAAATATTCCAATTTGATTAAATTATATCAGGTATTATATGAACTGTCATTTGCTCATCAACTGATGAATTGGTCGAAATGAAAAACGATGCAACGCGCATGGGCCGAACTTTTTTAAACGGCTTTGGTGCAGACGGGTGCCGTACCCCATATGACTACTAAAACCATATTCGCCATATTCTTGGTCGTGTTCCAGCATTAATTTATCCCGCGCCACCTTGGCTACTATCGACGCGGCAGAGATTGAAAAAACTTTGCGATCGCCGTGAATGATAGCCGTGTGAGAAATATCATCCTGCAGTTTATAGGCATCAACCAAAACATGTTCTGGAATAATTGATAAATTTTGTAACGCCCGTTCAAAAACCAACTGGCCGGATTTAGTTAAGCCCAAATGATCAATTACTTTTTCCGAAACTACACCGATGCCGTAACTTGAACAGTTTTCAATAATCCACTGAAATGCTTTTTCCCGCTGTTTTTGATTCAACAATTTGGAATCGCGAATAAATATTTTATAAGTTTTAGTGGGGCGGCGGATATTTATTGGAAAAATTACTGCCGCTGCCACCAACGGCCCAGCCCAAGCCCCGCGTCCGGCTTCATCTAGCCCGGCAACTAAATTTAGCCCTTTTTGCCAGAACTGCTTTTCAACTTTTGTTGGTGTGTTGACCACAAAATAAATGCTTATGTTAATAGAGTGTTGATATGTTGTTTGTACCTTGATTATAACAAGTGGAAACAGCGTTGAAAATAAACTTTTTTAATAACAAAGTTTTAAGCTAATCTAAATTAAGCGAAAATATTGCGTATTGACGAAAGTTTTTAACATGTTACGTTGAAATTACCATGAATAATGTAAAGTGCGTTTATGCCCCGAAGAACAATCAGGCAAACCGACCGGGCAATCAAAGCCGAGGAGGACCTAATCTCCTGCTATGCTGAGATGGCCAAGAAAGCGAAAGATCCGAAAGTAAAATCGGTCATTCGCGATATGATGTTGATGGAAGAAATGAACGAGGTATTACTAAAAGCCATTAGCCAAGATATCAGATAACGCACAAATTAATTTTAAAAAATAATCCCCTCCAGCCCGCGGGGGGTTATTTTTTTATTCAAATTTTTTCCACTTGAGTAAATTTATTTTTTAATGATACGATTACACCTAAGGAGATCTGCCCTGAAGTGAAATAACAAAGCCCGGGATGACTGGACTTTTATAAACATAATACTGGGCAGACCCCCGCGGGTTAAGGGAGAGTGACAATACTCATTTTGGCGTGTACCGCACTCGCGCATACTTCGTCACTCTCCCAGCTGTACCAGTTTAATCTGGTTTTTTTATTTGCTCGCGATCTTGACAACTATAAAAATTTTTGATAAAAAGTACTGAACGATCTTTCCCCTAATACTGATTCCCGGGGGTAGCGCAACAAGCGCTAGGACTGGCACACCTAAGTGCCGGTACCCAAACCCCGGGATTGGGGCGACGAGTAGCAGATGGTGCACGATAAATCGTGGCGGTGGCCGTTCCCGCTTGCGTGTCGCAATAACACGCAGCCCATCCACAACAACGACTACGCTCGTTGCTACTCGTCGCCCCGTGGGCGGGGGAATTTCGTGGACCAGGAGAGTGCATTATAACTTTGTTTCGCATGATGACCCTGGTTCTTTTTTTATTTTAAAAACCCGCTTGCGCGCGGGTGTTTTTTATTAGCCCATCGACTTCGCCACGTCAGACGTGGCTTCGCTCAGGGAATGAAAATTGATTGAACGATTTGCTATTTGCTACTTACCAATACCTCTCAAATTTTATATCTTTCATTTTTTTGAAACCCAAATTTTCAAAATATTCTGACGTCGCCTTAACCGCAATTGGATGTCCGCATAAATAAACACAAGTATCATCTTTACTCGCTTGGCCAAAATATTTTTTGGCAATTTCTGGCTCTTTAGAGAACCGGTCAAACATGCCGGTATCACCTTCATTACCGCCTAAATCTTCTGAGTCAGAAACAAACAAATAAAAAGAGAAGTTTGGGTTTCGCTTTTTTAAATCCGCTAAATACTCTTTATAACCTAAATCGCTAGGGAAGCGCACGCCAACAATTAACTTTATCTTTCTGTCTTTGACCGGATCATCTTCTTCTAAATCTTTCAACATACCAATGACTGGGGCTAAACCAGTGCCAGTAACTAAAAAAATTGCATCACGCTTATCATTTTTATCAAAAGTAAAATTACCGATCGGCCCCATAAAAGAAATTTTTTCGCCCGGCTTCAAATTAAATAATTTAGGCGTAAATTCCCCGCCTTGAACGCGCCTTATCAAAAACTCAAATTCCGGCATCATTGAAGGCGGTGATGACAAAGAGTAAGGGCGGCGGCAATCAGTCGTTTCCTCAGGTAAACAAATTTGTAAGTACTGGCCGGCCGTAAACGGAATTTTTTTCTCAGCTTTAAAATGAAAAATTGCAATCCCGGGAGCAACTTCTTGCTGAGAAACTAATTCGGCCTTAACGTCGTGAAAAAGTTCAGCCATGAACCTAGGCTTGAGCGTCGAGCTTGGAGATCAATTGTTCTTTTTCTTGAACCCCAATCATGCGGTCAACTTCTTCTCCCCCTTTAAAAATAATTAAAGTCGGGATGCTTAAAATTTGATACTTGCCCGGAGTCTCCGGATTTTCATCCACATTCATCTTAGCAATTTTAGCTTTGGTGTATTCTCTCGATATCTCTTCAATTACCGGTCCTTGAACTTTACATGGTCCGCACCATGGTGCCCAAAAGTCTACCAGCACTGGTTTATCGCTTTTTAAAACTTCTTGTTCAAAAGTGTCATCAGTTAAAATCAATTCTGCCATAGATTTAGTATTAAGAATAAAACTGAGCCGTAACTCAGTACTTTTATTATACTGGTTTCCTATTCAATGTCAAAACTGACGGTGTCATTAATCGCTAACCCATGTCGTTTGGCAAACCCGCCATTTACTTCTAGGACAAACTTAGCGTGATCTTCAGATGGATAGGTCGGGCAGATAGTTTCCAAACATGGCTCGGCGCTATAAACAATGTTTACAACCTTTCCGTACTGGTCAATAAAAATTATGTCCAGCGGAATTAAAACATCCTTCATCCAAAACCCTCTCGGCGCTGCATCATCAAAAACAAATAGCATCCCGCCGTTTTCATCAAGGTGTTTAACCCCCATTAATCCATGTTTAATCTCTTGTGGCGTCATAGCTAGCGCAACTTCAATTTTTTGTACCAAACCTTTTTGATTAACAAACGAAACAGCGATTTTGGTTTGGTCATAATAATAAAAATACCCAATCAATGCGATCGGTAACAAAATTACAATTATGCAAATTAACCAAAGCGTCTTTTTCTCCATTATTTTAATTTAAACACTTTTTCTTTCGGCGAGTTAAACTTATCTTTTACCTCTTCAAGGTATGCTTCAATGGCTTTAAAAATAGATTTGATTTCATCGTCAGTATATTCATAAAGTTGCCTATTAGCACAATTACTCAAAACTTTTAGTTTGTACAACACTTCATTCGTCCTTTTTTCGGCCAAATTTTTAAAACGGTCGCGCTTGGTATAAAACTTTGTCTTACTCATATTAGTAATATGTTATTGATAATTTTATTATATAAAACATATTAGCAATATGCAACAATTGTTCCGTGCGGAACAATTTTATATAACAATTTTAGGCACCTCTTTAATGCTTTTTAATACACCATTGGCCATCGAAAAATCATGCTTCTGAGTGTATTTGCTCGGTATCGCATAGCAATCAATCCCTGCCAACCTGGCCGTTTGAACACCACGCATTGTATCTTCAAAAACTACACACTCATTTTGTCGCAACCTAGATTTTTCTAAAGCTAACAAATAACATTCAGGGTCAGGCTTTCCTTTAACCACATCTTCTTGGACAATGCGAAACTCAAAGTATTTGTCTAATCCAGAAGACTTTATTGATGCATCAGAGTTGGCACGCTGGCTATTTGTAACGCCGGCCATTCTTATTTTTCCACGCATTTTCTCAAAAGTATCAACAACACCGTCAATGAGTATATTTTTACTCAAAACAGTTTTAACGAATATTTTATTACGTTTTTCTCTTATTTCACCTATTTTTTCATCTGAAAATCCAGCATCCTTGGCTAAAGAAAAATAACTATACTTCTCGCCAGTTAAATGTTTTGACTCAAAATATTCTTGGGTTAACTTTATTCCATGCTCAGACAACGCTTTTTGCGTAGTTTTAAAATATATAAACTCAGTATCAATTAGCAGTCCGTCAATGTCCCAAAAAATGGCCTTGTACATATTTCATCATTATAGCAAAACCCGCGTGAATATGGGTTTAAACATTTAATCTAGATTTAGTATTTGCTAAAAGCCATTTGCTATTAGCCAGATTGTGGAGATGACAGGATTCGTCCGCCAAGGGCGGATCGCCCTCTGGGCGAAACATCAACTAATAGTTATCAATTATTAAACGCACCAGTTTATTACCAACACCTGACTTTAAAAATTTCTCATGATGTAGGGCATCAGTCTTACAATAGTAGCTTTCATAAAAGATCAATTGGAAAGGACCATTATGCTTAGTCAAGGTGCTCATACCAATATTGTGCTCATAAAGCCTACGGCCAGGTAGTTTACTGGTCATGCCCACATAGGATTTATTACTTTTTAAACTTCTAAGAATATATACAAAGTACATAAAACGACGCTTTAATACGCCGTTTTAGTTAGGTGGTGAAATACTAACCTTTGCGCGAACCTTTTTCCAATCGCGAAGCGATTGACTTCGCACGCTCCGCGTGCGTGGTGACCTGAAACGAAATCGTACGCGCGAAGCGCGTGGTGATTCTCTCTGCGCGCGTCGGCCCGAGGCGCTTCCTCTCCGCGTTTAGTGGTAGCTCTATCGTCCGCTCACACTTCACAATTTAGCGTGAGCCACTAACAACATCTATTTATTACCCCAGCGCATTTTCATATACACATTACCTTTTTTCAGTTCGTATAGCATTTGATTCAGTCTTTTTTGTTGTGTTTCTTCTCGCTTCGCTCGAGTAATCCAACCGATGTAGTCGTTTTGTTGGTACGGCGGTCTGTTTTTGTATGCATTCATTAAATCATCTGCTTCAAGTGCAGATTTGATAAAGGTTGGCATTTTGTGCTTTTCTCGTTTCAGCATGTTGTTTGCATTATATCAGGTTTGCCCCACACCCAGTGCGCGCGCAAACTAAATTTCGCGTTTTAAGAAAATCGGAACGAACCATACGGTTCGTAGCAAAACCGCGCACTTTACCGTGCCGCCGCCCTCGCAATTCGTCGCGAAGCGACGGGCTAATCTTCCTTCCCGCGCGCCTGCGGCGCGCGGCACCTCTGCGCTTTCAGCGCGAGAAGTTTTGTTAGGTGGAGATGACAGGATTCGAACCTGCGACCCCTTCCATGCCATGGAAGTGCTCTAGCCAGCTGAGCTACATCCCCATGATAACAGTGAGCCGTTGACAATTAACAATTAACTTTTTATTTTTGTTTCTAGCCTCCGCCAGAGGCGATAAGAAAATGGCTAATTACTTAGAATAGCGAAATTATATAGTAAGTAAGTCAAAAAGTAAACGAAAAAGCCGTACGAGCAGGTTTAATACCTGGCAATGCAGTCGTTCGGATTCGTCGCGACGAATTTGGAGGCTACCAGTGAGCTCTTTGACCTGCTCTGTTCCAGATTCCGAACCTGGTTTCCCAGGGCGTCCATTTCCGCCTGAGTTGGCCGTTGTCTCCGTGCCATTGTTTGCATGTTTCCAATCTGCCGATCACAAATGGCAGAAGCCTTCCTAATGTCACTTTCATAGCGAAAAGGTATGTGCAACTTATTCTTTTACAAGAGAATGATTTAAATGTCATTACAAAAAACCGCTAAATTAGCGGATTTTGTTTTGGTGGAGACGAGGGGAGTTGAACCCCTGACCTCTACAATGCGAATGTAGCGCTCTACCAACTGAGCTACGTCCCCAAATTGTTCCGTCCGGAACAATGTGCCCCCGCTAGGAGTCCTCGCCAGAGGCGAGTACGCCTTTGGCGCAGAACCTTACTTTAGCTTTCTATCCAGCCTGACTCGTTTGGTGTCCTCGGCAGGACTCGAACCTGCATCAAAGGCTTAGGACGCCCCTATTCTATCCATTGAACTACGAGGACATAAGGCGAGTAGGACCGGTATCCATTGAACTGCGGGGGCAAAATAAACTTACTAATTATACCAAAAATTGCTTGCTTGACATTAAAATGCCACAGTTTAAAACAATATACAACTTATACACTGCTTTTGCACTTAGTGTCCACTTTTGAGCATTGACCCTTGTTTTACTCAAGCTTAAAATTAATTGACGCCAAGTAAAATAAAAACAAATTTAATTTATGCAAAAGGAGCAAGCGAAAATTTCGAATGAAACTTTTCCGGATTGGTTTGTAGAAAAGGTAACTGAGAAACGGAAAAATGGCAATGGCCAAAAGGACATCATGGTTGGTGGTGAGCCTTTTTTTGATTTTTCAAATCCAGATGTGGGAATTTTATTACTTCATGGCTTCAGCAGCACCCCGGCACAATTTATTGAGTTTGGGGAATATTTAAGTAGCGAAGGCATAAGCTACTACGCGCCGTTAATTGCTGGGCATGGCACCAAACCTCATGATTTAGCCAAGTCAACAATCGACGATTGGCATCAATCCATCGAACAGGCATTCAATAAATTAGCTGAGCATGTTGATAAAGTATTTGTTTTAGGTACGTCGGTTGGCGGAAACTTTGCTTTTTATTTAGCCCAAAAATTTCCGGATAGAATTTCTGGAATTATTTCAGTTAGCACACCACGAAAAATTAAATGGCAATGGTTATTTAAATTACGCCTTTACACTTATGGTTGGTTTAAGGGCCACTACACCAAACCTTCACGTTTTTATACTATTGATTATATTGATTTACACGACGAAGTGACTTATCCAATCATTCCATGCTCAGCTTTGCGCCGAATGTTTTATTATTTTCGCGTTTTAACGCCTAAACACTTAGCGGCCACCACTGTTCCAACTTTAATTATTCAGGCTAAGGGTGATCCGGTGATCTCAAAAAAAAGCGCCGGCTATATTCACCGGACAATTAAAAGCAAACATAAACAAATTTACATGATGGACGGCAAAGTTCATCTGCCAACTAACGGCCGTCGAAAAGAAATACAAAATCGCGTAGTTCAATTTATTCACGAGGGGGTATAAATGGTATACTGATTAGGTATGCCGCAAACTATCCCCGAACAATTTTTTGAAACCGCAACCAAATTTGCCAACCGCAAAGCGTTGCGTTTTTTTGATGGGCACGCATGGCAAAGTTTGACTTTTACGGAAATCCAATCTCAAGTTTTAACTTTGGCAAATTTTTTACAAACCGAATTAAAAATCCAACCCGGAGACACTATTGCCATTCTTGCGAACAACCGGCCGGAATGGGTAATTAGTGATTTAGCTATTCAAAGCATTGGCGCTGCGACAGTGCCAATTCATATAACTTTAAGCGGCCAGTTAACTGAATTTATATTGAACGATTCAAAATCGGTGGTATTAATTTGTGCCATTGAATTTTTAAACAAAATTAACCTGCAAAATGTGAAAGGTGTAAAAGCCTTGATTTCATTAGGTCAAATTGAGGCGCCAGAAAATTTAACAAGTTACAATTGGAATGAATTAATAAAAAACAAAAATGAAAATAAAATTAGTGGAAGTTTAACTGAAAATAATTTGGCGAGTATAATTTACACTTCAGGCACAACTAATGTACCCAAAGGAGTTGCGCTAACGCACAAAAACTTTTTATCTAACGCCAAGGCGGTTTTAAAAATGCATGACGTTAGTGCGACTGATAGGTTACTTTCCTTTTTACCTTTATCACATGTGTTAGAACGCATGGCTGGATTTTATACACCGCTAGTTATGCGAGGCGCCGAAATTGTTTTTGCTAAAAGCAAAGATACAATTTTAGAGGACTTACAATATGCCAAGCCAACTATAATTATTTCCGTACCGCGCATTTTTGAAAAAGCTTATGAGCGCATCTGGCAAAAAATTAACAATGAATCAGCAATCAAACAAAAATTATTTCATTGGGCTTTAAAACAAAGACCCAAAACTTTAAGCCACAAAATTGCCACTATTTTAGTGTACAAAAAAATTGCACAGCGCTTTGGCGGGCAAATTCGCTACACGATTTCTGGAGGCGCAAGCCTTGACCCAACCATTGCTAAGTTTTTTTACAAATTTGGCATCCTGGTGCTTGATGGTTACGGCTTAACTGAAACTTCACCAGTGATTTCAAGCAACAGTGCGACAAATTTTAAATTTGGTTCTGTTGGAAAAGTAATTGATAGCGTTGAAGTTAAAATTGATTCGTCTAAAGAAATTTTAGTTAAAGGGCCAAACGTGACTCCTGGTTACGTTGGCCAAAGTAAAAATCTGACTGCTGATTTAATTGACAGCCATGGGTGGTTACATACTGGGGATTTGGGCCATCTTGATAATGAAAACTTTTTGACAATAATTGGACGAAAAAAAGAAATGATAACCTTGGCTTCAGGCAAGAATGTTTGGCCACAAGTAGTTGAACAAGAGCTCCAAGAAAATCAATTTATTACTCAAGCTATGGTGGTTGGTGAAGGCTTAAAATTTTTAAGTGCTATCATAGTGCCGGAACTGCCAGAACTTAAACGATACGCGGAAGAAAAAAATATTGTATTCAATGACCTTGGTGAACTAATTGAAAACGAGAAAATAAAAAACTTTTTGGGTGAACAAGTTACAATTGCCGCTAAAAATTTAGCTGACTGGGAGCGACCCAAAAAATTTATTTTACGAAAAGACGAGTTTAGCTCAGAATTAGATGAAGTGACGCCCACGCTAAAGCTTAAAAGATCAAAAATCTTATCCCGCCATAAAAAAGAACTGGACCAGCTTTACCAATAGCTAGTGATTCTATTAAGACTCTAAAAAATCACTCCGAATAGATTTTATCTAGTATTTAATGGTATATAAATTGCTAATTTTAGCAGTTTTTTAAATTTTCAATATGACAATGTATGACAAATATAAACTTTTTTAATATTATCTTTACAATAGTGTACATAGTAAGGTATAATTTAATATAGACAGAGCATTATTTGGCTCAATGTATGCATTCAAAAGTGGCTAAAACTTTTCTATATTTGCTAATTGCCGGTTGTTTAACAATCGGTTTTTTTGTTTTAATTAACCATGCAACACGCGCCGCCACCGGCATTCCGTCAATTATTAACTATCAAGGTAAACTTCTTGATTCTAACGGCGTGGCGGTAGCCGATGGTACTTAAAGTATGAAATTTACACTTTACGATAGCTTGGACGGCGGCAATTGTTTGTGGGTGGCTGCTGGCGCGTGCGACGCCACATCTACGGCAGTGGGTACAAAACTCTGTTTCGCGATGTGTTTTCTAAAAAAGCATTACTTTTTTGGCAAAACTTTCCCAGCGCGCAAATTTTAAAGTCATCGCGGAAAAGAAATGTTGTTAAACCTGTC
>Ga0210057_1002006_pt1 | contig 29932 bp, 25 predicted proteins | sample CryGeyCG2114_010_2_FD_183968 | JGI IMG/M metagenome (GOLD analysis project Ga0210057, IMG submission 183968) | Groundwater microbial communities from aquifer - Crystal Geyser CG10_big_fil_rev_8/21/14_0.10 (SPAdes) (version 2) | ecosystem: Environmental > Aquatic > Deep subsurface > Groundwater ...
GAATGGACTATTCACTCTGGTCAAGAAAATAAGTATGAAATACTATCTCGAATAAATATTGGTCAAAGTATTGATACTGGTGAAAATAAGAATCTGGCTTCATTTTTTACGTACAAAAGGATGGAAGATCAAATATATCAAAAAAATAAATGGAAACTATTTGTTAACGATAAAGTCTGGGAAGCAACTGAAACTACAAAGGCTTATATTTATCTTTTAGAAAAACCTTCAAAAAATATTTGGATAATGGGCCTCATTAACTTACAAAGCAAAGAAGCTGACGCTATTTTACTTGATGAACTGAAACAAATAATTTCATCGTTTCAGATTAGCAATCCATAAGATAGTTTCTGCTTCAATTTTCGGAGTTGATTGGAAAAGCAAATATATTAAATTTGCCTGAGCACGAGAAGTAGTAGGCTATCAATGTGTTAGAATATACACAACTTGCCCGGTCGTCTAATGGTAGAATATTTTTATGTCTGCTGTTATTTATTCTCAACTGTTGCCAAAAAACGATCCGCGTTACATAAAGTGGAAAGAAAGTTTATCCAAACGTCCGGTGGTGTGGAACAAAGATAAGACAAAATACAACGATGCTAGAGTAAAGAAAATTTCAGATACTTTTAAGAGAAAAAATTTGGATAACTTTGCTTTGTGGAGGCTAAACGCTAGAAAGACAGGTAAAATTCCCGATGTAACTAAACCTTTTGAACAATCTAAAGAGTTAGCATTTCTTATTGGATTGGTTCTTGGTGATGGCTACGTAACAAATATGGCCCATACTGATGTGTTGAAAATAACACTGGGCACAGATAAACCAAGATTATGGCAATATGCAGAAAAGATAGTAACGGAGATTTTTAATAAAAAACCGCATGTATATAAAAGAAAAAATGCGCTTTGTATGGATATACGCATTTATCAGAAGAATATTTGTGAAAGACTAAAAATACCGCCTGGTGCAAAGAAGAATTATATATTACAACTTCCCCTTTGGATTTGGGAAAATGAGGAATTTCTCACGCTTTGTATCAAGGGGTTATTCGAATCAGAAGGTTCCCTATCTATCCATTTAAAAACATGTACCTACAATTTCAGCTTTTCTAATGTAAACGTAGGTTTGCTAAACGAAGTAGAAAAAGCATTACTAAAGTTTGGTTTCCATCCTGAAAGGCGCTTGAACGCAGTGCGTTTACGAAAGAAAAACGAAGTTTTTGCATTTAAACAGCTCATAAATTTTAGACAGTATCCATGATATAATGAGTTCACTTGCGGGGTCTGCTAATGGTAGGCAACCTGGCTCTGAACCAGGCAGTCGGGGTTCGAGTCCCTGCCCCGCAGCAAAGGATATTTGTTATTAATTTATTAAAGGAAAGGCATAGTTTTATGAAAGAACATCTAACTGGATTTATGGAATTTATACGTGAACGTGGGGTCGTTGGTCTGGCAGTAGGTTTTATCTTGGGAGGTGCTGTATCAAAGGTAGTTGCGTCTTTAGTAAAGGACATTATTAATCCAGTCTTAGGCGTCGTTCTAGGCGCTACAGGCAATTTGTCTTCTTACTATTTGAAAATAGGTTCAGTTAAAATACTGTGGGGTAATTTTGCAAGTGTTCTCATAGACTTTATTGTCATAGCACTCGTTGTCTATTTTGGCGTGAAGGGATTAGGTCTCGACAAATTGGACAAAAAGAAATAATAACCTGAACCTGAACGACCACGTTTGTGTAAATCTGAACGTGGTCTTGTTTTTTACGCTTCAAACATATTGTGTATTGGTTCATTATAGGTATCGTCCGAATCTGTGGTTTATTGTATTGCACCATACTTCCTGTAGATAATTATTGCTATCATATAAATATGCTAAATTGGATCCGTGAACACACTATTTTATGTATATTTATTGTCGCATTCGTGCTATATGTGCCGAGTTTATTCGGAAAATTTGTGTGGGATGATGAGGATTTTGTGTACGCAAATACGTATGTACAACAGTTTCAAGTCGGAAAGTTTTTTACCGAAAATGCCATTGCGGGGCGTGGTGGAAAACAATCGAATTACTACCGACCGATTCAAGAGATCACCTATTCCCTCGAGTATAAGCTTGTTGGGCAAAACCCGTTTTTATACCATCTCGACAACAACATACTCCATGCGCTCGTTGGGGTGGTCCTCTACTTAGTGTTACTGGAAATAGGCGCTCCCTATATAATCGCACTTTTTACTAGTCTTTTCTTTGTAATTCATCCTGTCCAGACGGAAGCAGTTTCGTACATAAGCGGTCGATCGGACATGCTGTACGTTTTATTTTTAGGTCTATCAATGCTCTTTTTTTTGAAAGAAAAGGTAGAGAAGCGTTGGTACAGCTTGTTATTTTTTGTGTTGGCTTTGTTGTCAAAAGAAACGGCGCTGATTGGGATAGTATTATTCCCAGCAGGTTCGTGGCTGCAAAATAAAAAAATCATAGACAGTCTAAAGAGAACAGTACCATACGTTTTGTTAGTATGTATATATCTGGTTTTTAGATTCACCATTCTCGAATTTCAAGCTTCGAGTGTAGTCTGGGGAAATACACAGTATGCGACGAGCGTAGTGGTTCGGGTAAGTACTTTCTTTCGTTCGTACTTCACCTATGTGCGTCTCTTGTTATTTCCGTACGGTTTGCATATGGAGCGTGATCTGACAACCCCAATCGTGCAGTCGCTCTACACGTGGTGGACTGTCTTTTTTTTACTATTTCAAATGGTTGTATTATTTTTGTGTTATGTACTATACCGAGTGAAAAAATGCGTGGGGAAGATATGGGTGGTTGGTTATCTAGTTTTTTCTGCATGCTTGGCATTCTATTCAGGAATAATTTTACTCAACGGTATTTTTTATGAGCACTATCTTTACTTTGCTCTCCTTTTTTTCTACTTGTTACTCGTCAGTGGCTTGTTCTCTCTGCTCCCAAAGAAAGGCGCAGTAGTGTTGCTCAGTCTTTATATATGTGTGCTTATGGTAGTAAACGTACGGCGGCAATATGTCTGGGCATCTCCTGTACGGTTTTATACTCAGACCCTCTCATATGCGCCTCAAAGTGTGCGCATACGAAATGGACTTGCTATGGCGTACGCAGATGAACACGAGATAGATAAAGCAATTGAAGAGTATAATAAAATTATTAAAGAGGGTAATGTAGTTGTAAACGTGTACCACAATCTTGCGAATGCATACGCAACAAATCAAAACTATGCGCAAGCAGAAAGGTACTATTTAAAAGCAATCGAAACACAAAGGAGTTTTCATTTTTCATACCTTGCCCTCGTTGATATGTATATACAAACAAATGGTCGCAAAAAGCTGATTAATGTGCTACCGAAGCTAGAAAAAATGGGCGAAGGTAATAAAACCGCACTCTACGCAGTGGCTCGAGGATATGAGTTTGTTGGGAATAAAGGGAAAGCGGGAATATATTTTGAGTTATGCTGTGGAGTGCAACAATGACAGAAAAGAGGTTAGCAAAAATCAAACGCGTTGCATCATTGCGGCGAAAAGACTTGACCGTTGTATTGGTTGATTTATTCGACCCACATAATGCGGCTGCAATTTTTAGGACATGTGAATCGTTTGGTGTACAAGACGTATATTTGGTGTTTGAGAATGAAAAGGCATTTGATCCTAAAAGAATTGGAAAGAAAAGTTCCTCGTCTGCAAACAAGTGGCTCGATTTCCATGTGTTTACGAATATAGAGGAATGTATCGGCGAGTTAAAAATAAGGGGGTTTACAGTAGTGGGGAGTGTTTTAAGTGAAAAAGCGAAAAAAATGGGCGAATATATATGGCCAATAAAAACCGCATTGCTTTTGGGAAATGAGCATGGCGGGTTATCAACCCAAACGATAGAGAAGTGTGATCAGCACGTATACATACCAATGTGTGGCATGATCCAAAGTTTGAATGTATCAGTTGCTGCGGGTATATTGATAGCAGACCTATGTGGCAAACGGAAGAAGAGTAAAGAATGTTATTTCACCACACAAGAGCAAGCAATACTAGTCTCGAGTTTTATGAATAGGAAGTAAGAAACGAGCTTAATCTTTATAATGCTTCGCGTTAATAAGTCTTTCTAATCGTTCCCAGCGTTCTTTTTTTTCCCTGTGAGGTACGTCGTCTGACATAACTTTCGTGGCTGCTGTAAATGGACGTGGAGAGTATATTGATATATATGCTTTGCTAAATCCTACTTTCTTACAAAGATCATACGTATGTTCGAACTGATTTTTTGTCTCACCACAAAAACCAACTATGATATCTGTGCTTATGCTCACATTTTTTACTCGCTTCTTCAATTTCTCAATTAATGATAAATACTCACTTACCGTATACCACCTATTCATTTTTTTAAGCATAGCATCATCTCCAGACTGAACTGGCAAATGAATTGAGCGAGTTATGTTTTTATTTTGAGCAATTACGTCAATGAGCTCGTCGGAGAAATCCCATGGATTAGATGACATAAAGTCTACCTTTGTAAATCCCATTTGCGCAACCTTTTCTAACAAATGTGGAAATAACGTTGGCAGACGATATCTTCCAAGGTGTTTTACAAAGATAGGTTTCAGCTTTTGTATCTTTCCTTGGTTGTCAGTAAAGCTAAACTCTGCTTTTGGTACATTTTTGTTGAAGTAGGTAGTATCAAGGTCTCTTATTTTTTGCACATTTTGCATACCAAGAATAAGGTCTGCACCATATGAATTAACATTCTGTCCAAGTAAGAGAACTGTGTTGTAGTCTTTTTGCTTGAGGGTTTCGCACTCTGTAATAACTTCTTGAAATGGTCTGCTGATTTCACGGCCGCGTGTAAATGGCACAACACAAAAGGTACAGAAGTTATTACATCCGTTTGATATGGGAATGAGAGCTGTTCCCTCAACGGATCGCACAGGCATAGTATCGAAACCCACCTCTTCAATGGGCATGAACTCATCAACCTCCGGCATGATACTTTTTAATCGTTCTAAGTATTTACCAGACTTGTCACGAAAGGCTAAACCCACCATACAACCTGTTACGATAATCTTGAAAAATGTATCTGATTTTTGCTTTTCTTTCTTGAGTAAACCAAGATTGTGCACTAAACCATAGACTTTATTTTCCGCTTTTTCGCGTACCATGCAGGTATTAATCACTACGTAGTTGGCACGCTTGTAGTGTTGTACAGGAGTGAACCCTCGAGCTAAGAAACCAGATGCGATTCTTTGTGAATCCGCATGGTTCTGTTGACAGCCGAATGTTTCAATATAAAATTTCATGTACTTTTCTTTTTCATTTCACGCAATCTGTATTGCACAATACAGAGAATGGGGTTTGACCATTAGTACGGCTTGGCTTAATCCCTTGCGGGACGTACACCTGCCGCCTATTAACCTTGTCATCTCCAAGGGGTCTAAGGATTCCTCATCTTGAGGTGTGCTTCGCACTTGAGATGCTTTCAGTGCTTATCACGTAGAAATATAGCTACCCAACGATGCCCCTGATCAGGGACAGCTGGCACACCAGGGATTTCCCCTTCCCGGTCCTCTCGTACTAGGGAAGGCCCCTCTCAAGAATCCAATCGCTTGCACCGGATAGAGACCGAACTGTCTCACGACGTTCTGAACCCAGCTCGCGTACCACTTTAATGGGCGAACAGCCCAACCCTTGGGACCTTCTACAGCCCCAGGATGTGATGAGCCGACATCGAGGTGCCGAACCTCCCCGTCGCTATGGACGCTCGGGAGAGACTAGCCTGTTATCCCCAGAGTAGCTTTTATCCGTTAAGCCCGTCCCGCTAACCACGGCGGGATCGAGGATCATTAAGACCGACTTTCGTCTCTGCTCGGCTGGTAAGCCTTGCAGTCAAGCATCCTTCTGCCTTTACGCATTCATTCCGATTTCTTTACGGAATAAGGATACCTTTGTACGCCTCCGTTACTTTTTTGGAGGTTGCCGCCCCAGCAAAACTGCCCACCAAAAATTGTTTCCCGACATAATCGGGATTAGAATTGAGATTTATGAAGAGAGGTGTTCCATTGGCGGTTCGATAAATCGGACCTCCCTCCTACGCTCGACAGTCACAAATCCCTCTTCAATTTTAAGCTACAGTAAAGCTTCTGGGGTCTTTTTGTCCAGGTGCAAGTAGGCCGCATCTTCACAGCCATTGCAATTTCACCGGATAACAGTTCAAGACAGTTGTCAACTCATTGTACCTTTCATGCGGGCCGGAACTTACCCGGCAAGGGACTACGCTACCTTAGAACGGTCAGAGTTACCGCTGACGTTTACCGGAGCTTACACCAGCAGCTTTTCTAAGTAACAAGTTACTCAGAGTCACCGCCGGCGGTTGACTTACCGATACTGGTCAGGTTTCAGCCCCTATACATCCCCTTACGGGTTAGCAGGGACCTGTGTTTTAGTTAAACAGTTGGTTGACATCATTATCTGCGTCCTGATTCACCTTGCGGCTATCAGGAAAGGCATCTCCCGAAGTTACGCCTAGCTGTTTTGCCGAGTTCCTTGAACTGTTGTTGTCCGCACGCCTTCCGAGTCTTCTCGGTGTCTACTTGTGTCAGATTGCGGTACGAATCGTAGCGGACGACTTTGTACATCTTTTCTAGGTACCCGCGCGCACGATTTTTCCCCTGAAATCAGAAGAATCATTTCAAACTTTCACCGTAGCAAAAGTCCAAAAACGGCACATGATCAATAGTGCCGATCGGGCGTTTAAGATACGTCAACGCACAAACAAAATCCACTACAAGGGCCGGAATATTAACCGGCTATACATCGAGCTATCCCTGTAAACAGGGTTTGCCTTAGATTCGCCTTACCCTACGTCGACGAACGTTGCGTAGGAAACCTTGGACTTTCGGCGTTCCAGATTCTCACTGAAATTAAACGTTACTCATGCTAGCATTCTCACTTCCGTACGCTCCAACCCGATTTACATCGAATCTTCACGGCATACGGAACGCTCCTCTACCACTACTATCCAATAAATTGAACAGTAATCTTCGTTTTCGGTAGAAATCTTAGCCTCGTTCATTTTAGGCGCAAAGACCCTTCTTCGGTGAGCTATTACGCACTCTTTAAAGGATGGCTGCTTCTGAGCCAACCTCCCGACTGTCTGAGGATCTTCACTTCCTTTCCCACTGAGATTTCATTTAGAGACCTTAAACGGAAGTCTGGGCTGTTTCCCTTTTGCCCTGACTCGCTTATCCGAGCCGGACTGACTGCCGTGTGATACATCTTGGTATTTGGAGTTTGATTGATGACCAAAGTCCGAAGACCTTAACCCTCATTCAGTAGCTCTACCCCCAAGACTTAACGCACAACGCTATGCCGAAACATATTTCGAGGAGAACCAGCTATATCCAGGTTCGATTGGCATGTCACCCCTAACCACAGGTCATCTCATATCTTTTCACCGATAACGAGTTCGGGCCTCCCCCCAACTTTCGTCGAGGTTCACCCTGCCCATGGTTAGCTCACCTGGTTTCGGGTCTTCTATTCGCCACTATGTAGCCCTATTCGGACTAGTCGCTTTCGCTGCGCCTCCTCCCGTACGGGGATTAAGCTTGCGACGAACAAAAACTCACTAGCTCATTCTTCAATAGGCACGACATTACCCCGATAAATCGGAGCTTTGTCTGCTTGTTAGCAAATGGTTTCAGGTACTATTTCATTCCCCTTGCGGGGTGCTTTTCACCGTTCCCTCACGGTACTTGTTCACTATCGGTCACTGAAAGTATTTAGCCTTGGCCGGTGGCCCGGCCGGTGCTTCCCACAGAGTTGCCGTGCTCCGTGGTACTTTGGTAATGACACTTATCTTTTTTCTGTTTCGAATACGAGACTTTCACTCTCTGTGGTCGCCCCTTCCAAAGCGTTTTCCTACAGAAAAAAAATAAACGTGTGTCATCCCGAAACCCCGTTGTCTTGCGACAATGGTTTAGGCTCCTCCGTTTTCGCTCGCCGCTACTTACGGAATACCACCACATTCAGTAAACTGAACGTGGCATGTGTGGTATCTTTTCCTCCGGGTACTAAGATGTTTCAGTTCTCCGGGTTATCCTCTCACGGTGTAAACACCGTGAAATACCCCGATAAATCGGGGTGGGTTTTCCCATTCGGAAACTGCCGGCTCATAGTGATTGCAAAACATCTCGCCGACACTTTCGCAGTTGAGCATGCGTCCTTCATCGTCTTTCAGCGCCTAGGCATCCACCATTTGCATTATTTACCCCAAACTCTGTATTCTGAAATACAGAAATACAGTTACTACATTCATTCATTTATAAAACTACACCGCGCACGTTTATTGCGCGTGCAGCCTTGTCTTGCGTGATTGAAAAAAACCTTGTTTTCCTGTTAAAGAACGCGTTCCTTCTTACTCGAACGCTTGCGGGTAGTAGCGAAAAAACTTCGCCAGCACCTGTAAGCGAACTGTATGTGGACCCGAGGGGATTCGAACCCCTGACCTCCCGCGTGCAAGGCGGGCGCTCTAGCCAACTGAGCTACAGGCCCGACTTCGCTCTCTGTAGCCTTTGGCGAAAGCGAGCTTCGTCGGGTAAACCCGACTATACCTGCCGAAGCTTTAGCGAAAGACGAGCTTCGCGTAAACTGTTCAAAGGGCAAAAATCACAACCTCGTTATACATACTTATTGACATTTGTACTCGTGCGCGCCCTCTTGGGTTATTTGGAAAGTCTAGAAGAGACTCTCCATCCTCCCGAATTGAAAGCAGATAGCATTATATGAAAAAGAGTGTGCCTTGTCAACGCGTTTTTTGACTGAAAAACAAAACGAGAATTCATGTCAGTTAGTTATCTACTGCTGTTTGTATCGAAAACTTTATTTTTATACCTACGCACGGTGAGTTATAATAGAGACAATGAAAGTAACACTATATATGGCAACATCAATCGATGGTTACATTGCGAAAAAAGACGATAACACCAGCTGGGTTAGTACTGCTGACTGGGGCATATTTTCTACAATGGTGAAAGATGCAAACTGCATAGTCATGGGCAGAAGAACATATGAGGTGAGTGGAGAAGATTTTCCGTACGATTGTGCATTAAACATCGTTATGACGAGTGACACTAGTTTAAAAAATGAATCTGCGCATGTATTATTTACCGGCGCTACCCCCGTAGGTGTCGTTGCTATTGCGAAAGAAAAAGGCTTTGAACGTCTTCTAATTATTGGAGGTGGCAAGATAAACGGCGCTTTTCTCAAAGCGAGGTTGATAGACGACATATACTTGAGTGTGCACCCAAAAATTTTGGGAGAAGGGATACGACTATTTGCCAACGGTGAACACGATATTGATTTAGAACTTATTGGCACTCGGCAATTGGAACAAGGCTTAGTACAGTTACATTACGCGCTCAAAAAGTAAGCAGAACTAGGTTTGGAATATCTGATACTACTTCGTCATGAGCACAGTTCTAGGTTTCTAGAAGCTTACCACAAGACCAAACTCAATACAATTGCACCAAAAAATCCTGTCATATATGAACCCGAGTACCAACCTACTACGCCCCCGGCAATAAACGCCCCTATCATCAAAAATAAATTAAACTGATTTTTTATACCCAGAGCAAAGTGCACTACCATTACGTATACCGCACTCATGAATATAAACAATTCCAAGCTCATAGCCGTTCTACAATAGTTTTAAAGTTTCTTACAAATGCCTCCGTACTGTATGACTTTGCGTTTTCCTTTGCACGTTTCGCCATTTTCTCGCGCATAGCTGTGTCAGTGTAGCTCGTAATTGCTTGTGCAATCTGTGCTACGTCGTCTACGGGGGCGAAGAGCGCAGTATTATTCGCAATCTCACGAAGAACTGGGATATCGGAGAGCACGCTTGGCGTTCCGCAGAGTGCGCTCTCAGCATATGAATAGCCAAATCCCTCATCACGTGAAACCAGAATATTGCACAACGCATTGCGATAGAGCCACACAAGCTCATCATCGGTTACAAAACCTACGCGAGTGAACAGATGTTCACCATTGGTTACTTTTAAGAACTCTTTGAATTCTTTCTGCCACGGGTTGTCAGTCGCGGGTTCACTCAGCGCTTTCCCTACGCACACTAATGGAATTCCAGCGCGTATTATGGCGCTGGCCGTGGTGACTAAATTCTTATTCCACGTTACATCACCTACATAAATGCAATATCGCTCTGGAAGTTCGACTGTTGGCTTTGCTCCAAGTTTTTGCTGAAAAAAATGAGGTGCTACTGGCGGATAGAGCACATGCACCCGCTCTTTTGGCAGTACTACATAGTTTAGAATATCTTTCTTACTTGCTTCAGAATCAGTCAAAATAGCGTCATAGAGCCGAGAGTTTATATACTTCTGCAAAAGCGAATAGAGCATGCCACGTATACCCAGAGGGAACTGTTTCGGATACTTCAACACTATTGTGTCGTGAATAGTGCCGATAGTTATTCTCCCTGGTTTTCGAATATAGAGAGGTCGTGTATAGAACGAAATGTGGGGGTCAAAAAAAATTCCATCTAATTGAGAGCTCGGAAGTTGTGAAAGAATGCGCACATTGGTATTAAGCCCTTGGATGAGAGTCTGTACATATCTCCCGATACCTCGAACAGCGCTTTTTTTGTCTGTCTGTGTACGATCCCACACATAAATCTGCTCCATACGTCTCATTGTAACAAACTCCTAAATTTGTTCTTTGTTTCTATGACCCTCATTTGTCCTATAGATCCTATCTTCACACGAGCCTCTTTTACTATAGGAGTTAAAATATTGCAGTTACTAATCCTTTAACATATCTCTACTCATTATAAAATAAGCTTACAAATAATACGATTCCTTTCATTTTGTACAACTTCTATGCACATCAAAAAAATTGACTCTTCAAATAATATAGGCCATTATGTTTTCTTCCCTATTTTGTTACTTATTCGTTCCATTGGTCCCATAGGTCCTATTTTTCCTAAGTTCTTAGGTCCTATTCGTATGCACGTTGTGTGTGTCCCAGTATTTTTCCCTCTATTATTTTATACACAGTCTGCTATAATTCCCGGTATGCAGTTTTTTAACATTCTATTTGTGGATCCAGTTATTAACGTTCTTGTTCTTCTGTATAAAGGGTTTGCCTATGTCAATCTACCAGGCGCATTAGGGTGGTCAATTATTAGTATCACCGTTGCAATTCGTTTGGCAGTAAATCCTCTTATGAAAAGGCAGATAGAGCAGTCGCAGATGATGCAAGTGGTACAACCACACCTTACGAAGCTTCAGAAGAAACACAAAAAAGATCCAAAAAAACTACAGCAAGCTCAAATGGAATTGTTCAAAAAACACGGCATAAATCCAGGATTTGGCTGTATTGTTCTCATTTTGCAGCTTCCCATTACCTATGGCTTATATATGGCACTCTCTACGCTCGTTGCCTCTGGTTCGGTACAAAAATCCATTGCGCACATTAACACATTTCTCTACAACCCGTGGCTTTCACTCAAAACATTAGATGCTTCATTTTTTGGTTTCAATTTAAGTAAGGCACCTAACCAGTGGCAAACGCTCGGATGGTGGTATTTGTCCATTCCACTTATCACTGCTGGCTTGCAATTTTATCAGGCGTACCTTTCTACCAAAATGATGAAACCGGCACAGATTGAGAAAGCTAATATAACTAAAAAAGGAAAAGAACCTGAAAAAGACGATAACGCTCAAGCTATGCAGGGCGCTATGCAAACACAAATGCTCTATTTTCTTCCCCTCATGATCGGGTGGTTTTCATACAATTTCCCTGTTGGTGTTGCTCTTTACTGGAATATATTTACTATCTTTGGTATTGCGCAGTACAGATCTATCAAACAACCCACAGTTTAGTTCTTCGATACTATACGCATCAGACGAAAAAAGCACGGAATGTAATTTGTGCAGTGATCGTTACTCCATTTTTAATCTAAGCATGTGCTAGGTGGTTCGATCATAAACAAATTGCATTCCGTGATAGTTACGACACTCTTTTGTGAGGTAATAGTTCGGGAATTATGCGGGAATAGTATATATTTATTCAGCGTGCAACACACAATGTGATTCGATCACGAATAAATTTCACTGCGTGCGTAAATCTCACCAAATATAGTAAAATATACCTATGGCAAAAGCATTGTTTCATACAACCCTTACACCACTGCGTACTATACTTCTCATCATTCTTTTTCCGATTTTTGCACTTACCTTTCTATTCGATGTTTTGTGGACACTTCTTACCCATCAGGGCGGTTCGTGCACCATGTGTGATTTAACCGAAGTTATACAAAAGGGCATTTTTACTAAATTGTTGTATAACACGCTTCCATGACCACTACAAATCCTGATAGCTCTATTGGTCGCCCTCCTGAGAGGCCGCCACAAGAACCACGTTCTATTAAAGAAGCGCTTGTCAATGGTTTCAGCGATATCATTGCGCGCTTTTCCCCCGCTAAACGTCAACAAGCTGAAGATTATATGAAAAAGCAACCAGAAAAAATCGACCCAAATACACCCATTCCACCAGATCAGCAAGTGAAACGAGATGGGCAAAAAACGGCACTTTCTTCGCTTAAAAGCGTGCTATTAGGACAGAATGAGGCAACCCAACGGACGACAACTACAGAGATTCTCACACAAACTCAGGCAGCCATTGGTGAAATGGCTAGAAATACGAGTCTACCTGCGTACCATCGAGACTTTTTTGCAATACTCGGGCAGCATCCGCCTCAACAAGCGGCAGTACATCCCCTTACATATGCACGATTTGTTGCGAGTACAGCAGAGCTTCCCTCTGCACTATCTCCCCTTGAATCTGCAAAACAAAAGGTGCGCATAGCACTTGAGGTGTTTGTTGGCGAAACTTCAGACACAACAACACTACCCGTGGTACAGCATATTGTTAGTATCGCAGCAGCAACTCATCAGATTCCCACAGAGCTTAAAACCTATCTAGAAGGTCCAGAAGGCTCTTCTCTTCTAGAGAAATATAATCTTACCCCCGCTCAGAAAACAGAACTAATACGGAATCTTCAAGAGCGTCCACCTACGTCCGAAGACAATCCTCCCGTTGATACTTCTGAGTCAAATGACCTTGCTTCTACAGTGGAAAGGCCTTTGTCAGAGCAGAAAGAGCGTATCTTAAACTCGGTCACCGACCCACAACAAAAAGCGAGCCTCGATCTATATATCATGTCTATGACTCCAGAAGAATTGCTGAACCTCATGCATACCGTACCCGATGAGCTCATCGGTGGACAGTCTGCAGGGAGTCCTGCAGAAATAAAGCGGCGTCTTAAAGAAGATAATAGCCCATTTCTGAGAGATTTTGAACCCTATGTGCAAAAAATACTGCGTGAATATGAAAGTAAGCCGCATCACGCACCACTTTCAGCAGAGCAGAAAACTGCCATACGTTCATATTTGCTCAATTTGCGCAACGATCTCTATGCTACCAAAATTAGAACGTTTGATCAGCGTGGGTACATTATGCAGCAAGAGAGCCAAGCACAGGCAATGTACAGGAATAAAGACGTTTCGGTAATGCCCGTACTTATGTTTGGTGGTCAAGATCCATTTCTGTTCGAACAGTACTTTAAAGGTAAGGCCTCAGAAATTATTCAAAAAGATCCAACCAAGCAAGAAGCTTTCTTCCAGTCGGCACAATCAGGAACACTTTTTGAGCTGAATCAGGAAGAAATCTATCAGCAGATGTTCCGACAAGTAACGAACCTAAACCTGTACAGAATCTCCCAAAAAGGGAATGAAATGTCTACACTGTATGACCGCTACATTGGTTCAAGTATAAAGGCCATGAAAGAGAAGAAAAACATAAAAAGTGATTTCTCATTGGGAAGTGTAAACTTCACCTTTGCCTATCGCGACTCGCGTGAGCTTGTAGAGTACGCTGAAAACCGCACGTATCCATTTGAACTGCACGATCGCACGCTTGCGCATGTTACAGGGGTGTATGTGGGAATCATGGATAAAATGGCCGCGGCATATCAGCACATTAGCCAATTTGTGGAACAAGCAGAAACGGGGGGAGATGCGCAGAAATTACTCGAAGCAGCCTCAGGCATATCAAACGAAATGGTCGATTTGTTTATTTCTCAATCACCTATTGTGCTTCAGGCAGAACAAAGTTTTATGCGCATTATTAAAGATAAGTTGTCGGCCAATGGTGGTCAACTCTCATCTGATTTTTTTCGCCGCGGGCAGTATGCAAAGCAGGAAATTCCCAAACTTCTTGAAAACGATGTTCGTGCAGCATATGGTGGCGAAGATATGACCGATCCTGAAAAAGACGTTTACTTAAAAATTGGCCAGGCACTCGCCATAACTTCTGGTGAGTTCTTATCGGTACTGGGCAATGCTCTTCCTCCGATGACGGCGGCTATTGAAAGCAGCCAGCTCTCAGCGGAAGTAAAGAATAAGATTAAAAATAATAAATCGCTTTCGGTGGAAGAAGCAAAGTCGCTCTACCGTGTTATTTCTTCAGAATACCGCGACTTTCCCTATCGCTCACTTTTTATGGCGATGAATCCTATGCGTTGGCTTTTTTCGTGGGTGCACGCAAACGACTACAATCTTCACCTGTTATCATTTCTTCCGGTTAAGCCAGGTGAGAAGGCCAAAGATCCTTACACGGTTTTTAAAGAAGCGCAAAAAATGGAGCGCTCAGCATACTTAGGCATCGAAGACGATGTTGCCCACTACTTTGAAGATGATTATATGACGCCGTTCTATACGCTTTCAGAGTTCAGTCGAAAAATTAGCCTTGAAAAACGTGGGGGTGTTCGTAAACAAGTCATAGATATGGTCAGTGGTCACTATGAAACACGAAAAAGTAGTAATGGTACAACGGTGATAGACGGTCCGGCAACATTAGCGAGACTTACGAGGATGAGCCCTATGCTTGCGTATAGATTTGTTATAGATTCAAAACCCGACGCTCATGATGCGAGCAAATTGCCAAAATTATACAACGGTATGGAAGTCGATTGGCGAACGAAAAATGACAGGGGAGAACTTTCAGATCACAATATGGAGCTAGTAGATCAAATCGGAGTTTTGCTCGATGAAATGCACAAGCACTACCCCAATTTCTTCATGGGCATGGAAATGCCGCATTTATTTAGAAGAAGTGAACTTTCATTTACACAGAACATTCGAAAACATATCGGCGAAGAACTTACCGCACATACCGACAAAAACAGCTCGTACTGGGCGCTCGTAAATGCAAATGAAAAGACAGAAGACATTACTAAACTCGCAGATGCCTCACCACTTGGGCAAAAGTATGTATACGATACCATGCTCACTCGTGTCGTTCTGGAGCGCACGAGCAACATGATGCGCGAGCTCGAAACCTACATGCAGCGCTATACCACGACCACTCAAAAAGGCAAAAGCTTAAAGGCTTTTTTTTCTGCAGAACATCCAGAAATAGAAAATCCCGAGCTCTATAAAAAGTTGTTTGATCCCGAGAAAGGATCGGGTGTTGCAGTAAATGCGCTCAAATTGTTCAACATGTCTGGAAGCCCCGAGCAAGTGCGCGATGCGTTTATCCATTTTGCTAAAAAGGTGTACTATAGCGGAGAACAAAGTGTGTTTGCTTCACAAAAATATACCGGTATGTTTAAAGCCAATGTTGGGTCACCAAAAACGCTTTCATCATATTACGCCGAGCTCATTGCGAAAGGTAAGGTAGAGAGCCCATTCGATTGGACGTATTTAAATGACGTAAACTTTAACTTTCAAGGTACGGGTGTGTCTATGGTACAGCGAAATATTGGTGATTTTGCAAAAATTTTAGGCTTCACGCAAAAGTATATGGGTTTTTATAGCGCTATCCAAAATGGTATAAGTCAGCCAGAAAAAAGCGTAGAAACCATAAAACATGCGCTCGACGAAATCAAAGACTCTTTGTTTCAGGTATCTACTTCGTACAGTACACAAGATTCATCTCAGCTTGGATATCTTACCTCGGCATTCCTTATGTATCCATTTACTCCAAATCGCTTCCGTGATAGTCCGCTCTTAGAGATTCCCGGTCTCAATTTTGTACGTCCAAACTCGTGGGCAACGATTATGAATGCCGATGATTTTCGTAGAAAAAATTCGTGGGAGGCAAAACAACGTAAAGAGGTGATGGATCATATACTGGAGAAACCAAACGGTGAACACATATTATCTCCCCTCCACCACAATGAAAAAGTAACCGATCTTCAAAGACAAACTATAAAAGTGCCATGGATTGTGACGAGAGAGAAAAAAAACAGGAAAGGCGAATTTGTGAACAGGCGAAGGATCGGGTTCAAGGAAGTTGAGATTCCATTTACCACAAAGCAAAAACTGAGCCACTATGGCAAATTTACGGTAAAGGATTTCAAAAAATTTGCCAAAGTCGAAGATTGGTGGGTCGGAGGTGAAAAGAACCTTGGCTTAGGTTTAGACGTGTGGGCAACTGTCTTTCTTGTCGGGGTTGCACTCCTCATGTTTCAATTTATGAAAGAAGGCCTCAAAGAAACAGAAATAAAGTAATCATGATGGGCTATTAGTGTCCACCTGTTTTTACTCCAAGTTTTCCCGCAATTCCCTTAATCATTGGCGAGGCCATATGGAATTGTGAAAGTGTGTGCACCCCCTGCATTACCCCACCGGTTATAGGTTGCGTGAGCGAGCCTGGGCCCACTTGTATGAATGGTTTTGCACCAAGCGCACCCTTTGCCATAGTTATAAACTGCGGTATCAGTGTCAAAAGCCCCATAGCAATGAGCCCAGATACAACCTGTGGTACTCCCTTACCCTGTATCAAGAGTGGTGGCACCCAAAACGCCTGAGTACTTAAAGAGCTCGAAATCGCCCACCCTAAGTAAAGCATGACAGCCGTTATCACAAACGTTAGACAGTTACCCAAAATTCCTTTCCACCAGCTACTAAAGCTATTTTGGCCCGGCACAGCATTCCATAAGAGTATTAGAGGGCCCAAGACAATAGATATAATGAGTTGAATGTAGGCAGAAAGCAGTATGAATAAAAGTCGAAAATAGAGTGCGAGTAGTATTATGACAAGTATAAGTATCAATATCGGGCTAAGCGCTGTTAATACAGCAGTGACACCGTCACCTGTATTTGCGTATGCTGCGATACCTGCTCCAAGGGTGAATGCTGCGGGAACAAACCAGAAGAAAGGATTTATAGCAGTTGCAGAAATTGCTACTGCGGATGCTCCTATCTCTCCTCCCCAGGATATCCCTTGCGTTGTTGCGCCATCCGTAGGCAATACTTTTGAGAGACCAGTTGCGTTCAGTGCCATGCCCCAGAATTGCAGAGCAGGATTCAATGTTTTTCCCAAAAGCAAAAGAGCGCCTCCTGTAGTGAAATCTTTAACCGCAAGCGCTACATTGCTGTCGTGAACGGCAGTACCAATTATGAGAATACCAGCAGCAATAGCTACATACATAAGATCTATTATAAATGCAGCTATGGGTAGGCTGAAGGCAATTAAAACCATGGTTATTACAATGTTTGGCAGTGTATTTTCTATTTTTGCCACTGTCTGTGGGTTTATTTTCTGTCGAAACATTATCATGACACCGGCAAACATGAGTATCACGGTCAGCAGCATGAAAGAAATGTCTCGGAAGGTTTTCCATATGGGGAAAATGGGCATGAGGCGCGAGTATGTTAATCCTTGTGCATATGCCGCGGGTACTATATGTGCACGCTCACCGATCCATGCAAAATACTGGCCAGTCGTTACAGGAGGCTTCTGGTATAGGTATGCTAATACTTGTGTACTGAATCCAAGTGGGCTTTTTTGATAGTTCTGTAACCGTGCTTCAATTTTTGTTGTATCACAACCTGCCAGACCAGTTAGTGCACAAGTCAGAGTAGAGGGGAATACGGTTGTCATTTGGTAGAGTGATAAATTCTCAACACAAGCACCATTGGCGTTTGTCTTACAACTTTCGGCAGACCTTTCAAAATCGCCTATAGAACCTACCGGATTGAATTGAGCATGTGCTGGTAGAGAAAAAGCCAAAAATAAAAAGCAAAATACAAGTATAGTTTTTAAAATTCGCATAGATTCATTGTTGCATGAATGGCAGGAAGTGTCAATATAACCACGGAGGAATATCAAATATCCAATAACCAATATCCAATGTCAAGTAAATATCCAAGCTCCAATGTCAAATGTCAATTGAATGTCAAAGTTCAAATGACGAAAATAAAATGCGTATCATTTTGAATTATATTTTTAGTTTCTTTTGACATTTGGCATTGGGATTTTCTTTTTTTGGATATTGGAACTTGTTTTTATACTTCGTATTTCAACTCATCCGCGAGATTTCCTTCTCGCGGTATGTACGTAAAGGTTACTTTTTTATCAAGTTGTGCAACTAAAGTGTGCGCTTCTCCAGCGTATGAGCGCATGCGTGCATCTTTGAGCTTCCATTCTCCATTGAGTTGCTTTACGACGAGTAATGAATCTAGTTTGAATAGTATATTTTTTTCGTTACTATGCCAAGAATTGTTAGAAATTAGCCATTTGAGTGCATGTAGTACGCTCAAATATTCGGCCTCATTATTGGTGCAGTACTCCAGTTTTGCGCGCTCTTTATGCAATCTATTCTCTTTCTGTACTACCCACATGGCCCACCCGGGCCCAGGGTTTCCACTTGATGCGCCATCGGTAAAAACAATAAGCATAACGTAGCTTATATAATGTCAAAGTTCAAATGTCAAATGTCAATTGAATGTCAAAGTTCAAATGCCACAATAAAACAAAAAAACAGTACCCTTGTTTTGTTTTGACATTTGGATTTTATTTGACATTGGATATTGGGGTTTTGGTGTTTGCCACTATTAAGAGCATTCCCAACACTCCCACTTCTCCCGCAACCGTTATCCAACTTGAGGCTATATATGAGTAGCGTGGAACAAAAACCATATTTGCCGCTATATTTACTAAGAAGCTTATTCCATATACCCACACAAGGCTTTTCTCCTTGCCTTGCAAAAATGCAAGCCATGAGAGTGCACTCGTCAGAAAAAATATGGGGTACGATAGAGACAAAATCTGAAGTGGCAATGTTGAAGACGCATAGTCACTCTTCACATACGATAATAAGGGAGCCCCAAACCATGCTCCCACAGTAAACACTATCGAGGTTGCAGCAAGTGCAACCGTCGCCCTTTTAAACACACGCCAAAAGTGATTTCTATTTTGAGCATACTGTTCTACGTAATGAGGGAATACTGCATTTGCAAAAAAAGCAGCGAATGCAAGAGGAAACTCGAAAAATTTATAGGCGAGTTGATAAATACCCACTTGTGCGTTTGAGGTATATGCGCTCAATACAAATACGTCAGCGCGTGCATACATTGTATTTAGAAACAGCATCACCCCCAAAGGGGCGCTTGTTCGCAAAAAAGCGAGCGCATGTTTTTTGTACTCGGGATCGTAGATACGTTGTAAAGTAGGAAAGAAATGAAAAGTAGCTATCCGCCGAGCAAGTCCATATGCCACCACTACCGTCACTCCATATCCTACGACCAGTGCACCGATTATGGCATTTAATCCATACGGAAGGCTTATCAACACAAGTCCCAGCCCTACTGCTCCACCAATGATTGCTGCAAACACTGAGAGCTCGTAGCGTAAATGTATTTGAAAGACAGCATTCAGGCTTGTGTAATAGCCAAAAAAAAGTATGGTTGGAGAGAATAGAAGCACTGCGAGTTTTTCCCAATTATCGCTAAATATTCGATTCCCTGTTGCAAGAAAAAATATACCTATCAGTGCGAGTGATATTCCAAAAAATAAGGTTCGCAGCGTGTTCAGTAATGAAAAAAACGTTAGATTATCCTTGTGTTCGCGTATATAGACGGCGTTTAATCCGAAATCAGCTACTAAATAAAAGAACGAAGCGAGCGCATACATTTTCGAGTATACACCATATCCTTGTGCACCCAAATATCGGGCTAAAAGCACTGTCACGAGGAAACCAATAAATGACGTTAGAAGCCGTCCTCCAAACTGTACCGCGGTGTTGATGATCACCTTTTGCTTCATGGTCATGGGTGTATTATAGCGAAATATCCAATACCCAATATTCAATGTCAAATAAATGCCAAAGCTCAAATGACAAAAAACTAACATACATAACATTCTGAATTACATTTCATTTTCTCTTGGCATTTGAACTTGGAGCTGCATTTAACATTTATTGGATATTTTTACCCTTTGTGGTATACTATAGGTATGTCAGAATTAAGAAGCGTGTTAGTATTCTTTTTTGGGTTACTATTTTTTGTGCTGTTGGTAGCATTTGCGCTCGGTCGTGTGAAACTTCCGACAAGTATTGCCACTTCTTTTAAAAACCTAACAAAAAAAATAAAAGTATCGCCGACGCCAACAGTCACTGGAAAAGTTACACCAACGAGTAGTTTTGTTATGAATACTCCAACCCCCATCTATACTGGTAGTACACAACCAACAGTAGTAAGTACGGTGCAGGGTGTAAATACTATTCCAGAAACTGGTTCGCCAACTCTATTTCTTGCTATTCCATTTCTTGCGTCCGGAGCAGGATTTTGGTTGAAAAGAAAAGTATAATAAACACTTATTTACAATGTGTTTCCAATTCTTTCTCAAGGTCTTGTAGTGTATTTCTATTGGGATCAAGTTTACGCGCTTTTTGTATTGCTAAAAGTGCTGTATCGCATTTCCCTGCTTCAGCCAATAGGAGAGCCTTGTATGCATATGCATCGGGATACTGTGGATATTCACGTATCAATATATCGATTTCAGCACGTTTTTTGTCACGTTTTATATGTGCGACATAGGCTTCAGTTGCAATATATCTATTACCAGTCGCCAGTAAATACATACTCAATAGTTTTTGAGCAGTTTCCTGGTGTACGTGAGCTGCAATTTGTGTAAGTGTTGCACTGTTCATAGGATCCACCAGTGCTGTCTTAGCCAATTTTGGGAGTTTTCCATACGCAGCAATATTTGCTATTCCTATCATAACAATCCCAAGCGCAATAAAAAGTGGAGCAAGTTTACGCGCGTGTTTTTTGAGGAGTGCGGTAATAGAGCGGGAAATATGCGGGAATTTTTTGTGATCGTGCTTCTCACCCATGTTCCCCATTATATACGGTTTAGCGGTAAATGTGGGAAAAAATATCTGTCGACTCAGATGGTATACTGTGGGTATGAAAAATCGCACACAAGTTGTTGCTATTGGCATCGTACAAAAAGGAAATCGATACCTTCTCACAAAGAGGATACAACAAGACAGCGAAGATCAAGGTTTTCATGATAAGTGGCAATTTCCAGGCGGCGGTCTTGAATTTGGGGAGTCGCCAGAACAAACAGTCATCCGTGAACTAAAAGAAGAGCTTGGCGTTGAGGTTACAACAACTCGTTTTTTACCACCAATATCTGTCATACATTATGGATGGTGGCAAGGAATCTTGCTGACATATATATGCGATCTAAAAAATCCAAATGCATCTATAACGTTGAACGAAGAGGCTTCAGAATTCCGTTGGTGTACGGTTGAAGAAATAAAACAGCTCGATGCAATGCCATCGTTGTATGAGCTTGCCGATATGCTCTAATGTGGTACAGGTTTTGCACTACTGTCGATTAATGTTCTATAAGCATCAATGGGTATATTTTTTACCGCAGCGTATTGTGCATAGTTTGCTGTGTTATATGAACGCCAATCTCCTCGCTGTATGTCGTCCGTTAGCATTTGTATCTTAAATATAAGTTCCCGTGCAGTAGCCACATTTTGAGCGTTTGGTTTTTTTTCGACACTCCACATGATAATTGGGAGTAGTTCGTGATAATGATACGCGTCAGTTGATAGGCGAGAAAGATACACATAGTCGATTGTATTGTTCACTCTTGGCTTTCCAAAAGCATATATTATCCGATCGATATTGATTGCGGCAGTGAGTGCAAGCACGCTCATACTGAGTATTAGAACAACACGCATCATACCCACTCGCGAATGAGTACGTATATACCGATACAAAATATAAACAAGTATTAAGAATATCCACACGAGAGCGACATACCCAAAGACTCTTTTCTGAGTTAGTCCGTAGAGCATGTGGTATGAATAGACACTTCTCAGAGCTATAAAGCCGAGAAATAATCCCTCAGTGAGTATGAGTATGCTTATTTTTTTTGATACGTTCGTAAACGTACCATACCATACAAGAAACACAGATATTGTAGTAAGGACTATAAGCTGTGCAAATAGTTCTCGTGCATAGCGAGAGTATGTATATCCAAGTGAATTCAATGCCTCCTGAGGGGCAAAATAAAAGGTGAGTTGCGTCGCAAAAAAGACCACAATGAGCGTTGCAAGTACCGCCATTGGAATCAATAAGGGCATGTTTATCGCTTTCTCTTTACTTAACCTTGATTTTTTGAGAAAGCTTACCGTTTTAGGGAGTATTACGAGTAAGAATATCCAGGAACAAGCACGTACAATCAAAATGGGCAGTTCTATTGTTGAAAACGCATGGATAATGTATTTTGAAACGTATGTATATCCTGAATACTTGATCACGATATCAAAGTAGGGGTTAGTTCCCGATAAGAGTGCAAGCGTAATGTACAGAGTACCAACGGTTAATAATGAAATTTCAGCTATTTGTACTACTCGTCGCACTTCTGTATCACGTTTGTTTTTCATTTTTTTTACAGCGTCTAACAATATGTTTTTGGTTGTTATGACAGCTAATAATGCGCGAAATGGCATAAATAAACCATCTACAGGGTGAGTGGCACCAATAACCAGATAGCTACCAGTCCACACAATTCCACTGAGCAGGAGGAGTGTCTGTATGGGGCTTGCGCGCTGTACAAAGAGAAAACACATAAGAAGTCCGAGTATGAAGATTCCTCTTTCGTGTGCCATTCTTTTTTTTTGTGCAAAAAATATAAGCAACAATACGAAAGAAAGTGAAAGTGCAATACCGGTGTAGGGGAACGTCCAGGCGGTCAGTGCAATGCATGGGATGATAAGTGCGCTACCATATACAACCAAAACCCAAAGCAGTGGTGACATGAGGAAAGTATAGCACAAGAGGAATGCACGAGAATCAATATCCAAGGAAATTCAAATATCCAATTCCAAATATCAAATGATAAACGGATGTCAAAGAAAAACAACTGTCGTTTCGAACATGTCCTCTCTGTCATTATCCTGCCTATCTACCTGTACTCGCTTGCGTAGGCAAGTAGACAGGCACAGGCAGGGTTTGAACTTTATTTGGCATTGGAGCTTTGTCATTTATTGGATATTTGAACTTGGATATTGGTTATTCCATACAATTTTTAGTATTCTAAAAATTGTATGGTTATCCTTCAATTATTTCTTTTTCGTGAGGGGCTGCGATTACCTGCATGGCTACATGCGCTGGTCCTGCAAAGAGTAAACCTTCTCCAACTCCTCCCGAAAGCAAGAAGTGTTTTTCGCCAGACGTAAGGTAAAAAATATCGGCTAGCTTATCTATAGCAACCGGAGATTGCTTGAGCAAAACCTGCATACTCGAGTTTGTTATGATAGCTTTTCCTTCGTTTGTTCCCAAGAAATCTTCAACGTCTTGGGTAATCGTTGTTAAACCTAAACCATACTTGCGTGCCCGTTTTGCAAAGTTAAATATGTATTCGGCTGTTTCTTTCTGTTTTATTAGGTACCATGCCTCATCTATGATGAGTTCTCGCTGTTTCTTTTCATGCCGTACTTTTGTCCAGATGTAGTCGAGAACGACATACATTGCAACGGGGCGTAAATTTTCCTCAAGGTCTCGAATACCAAAAACGGTCAACTTATTTTTGAATTCAAAGTTAGATTGTGAATTAAATATGCCTGAAGCAGAACCCTTAATGAATTTTTCAAATCGGAATGCCATTGTCTGTGCTGTTTCTTGTTCCATTCCGAGTAAAACTTTGTATAAATCTTCCATGAGTGGTGGCTCATTTTGGTGTGTAATAGGATCCTGTGTTATGCCTTTCTGTTGATAGGTCATAACGAGTGCTTTATCTAAAAGAGCATCCTCTTCGGGCGACAATTCTCCCATTATGACGGTCATGAGCGTGTGAAGCGATAATATATTCGTTGCCAGTGCGTCTTCTTCTTCTTGACCTATGGGTAAGTCGAACGGATTTATACGTATGGGGGATGAAAGTGAAAACTGGACAAATTCTCCACCGAATTTACGGCACACATTTTGATACTCATTCTCAGGGTCGACGATGATAACATCAATACCTATCATCAACTGCCTCATAACGTCGAGCTTCACCAAAAAACTTTTTCCTCCACCGCTTTTACCCAACACAACAAGGTTTGCATTCTCAAGAGAGAACCGGTCAAATATGACAAGGCTTGAATCGCTCTGATTCACTCCGTAAAGGATACCTCTATCTTCACTCAACGATGAGGTAATAAATGGGAATGTCATAGCCAAAGAAGATGTGTCCATATTTCGCCATACGGCAAGTCGGTCGATGAACAGGGGAAGTGTCGATTTAAAACCTTCTTCAGCTTCGAGTACGCTTCGTTTTGAAATGATGAGTAGTGAACTCAAAACGCTCATTACTTCTTTTGTTGTTGCTTCAAGTTCCTCTGCTGTTGCTGCTGGAATGGTAATGTAGAGACCAAACTGAAAAAATCGTTCAGCGCCTTTTGCAATTTCTGCCTGCAGCGACAGTGCGTCATCGAGCGTTACCTGTACCGTTGGATCTACTACTTTTCCCGCGCGTACCTGACTTTCGACCGTTGCTTCCATTTCGCCTATTTTTCTTTTTAAGTCGTCGAGAACAATCTTGGACTGTGTTGGATATACAAACATCGAAATGAAGAGAGGATGATCAAAGGTAATGAGTGCATTCATCCAGTTTGGTCCTACGTATCGAGGATAGCCAACGACAAAGAGGGTTGTATAGAGGTGTTTATCTATTGTAATACTTGAAAAATCCACATCGACAAAAGAGGGGGCTATAATATCGCCTATACTCGTCATTCCCAAAGAAAACCGCTTTGCTATTTTGTCAGTTACAACGTCGGCCTGTGTTGCCGATTGGGCAACGGGTGCACTTGCCTCTGGTTTTTGCGCCAGCTCTTGTTCCTTACCTTTGTTTTTTTTATTGCCAAATATCATGAGCCGTGCACTAAATAACTTTCAAACATTGATGCGTCAATGAGATCTATACCTGTAGCATGTGGGTTATAGAGGTTATAAAAGAAGTTAACAATTTCTGTTTTTTGCAAAATAGTGGCCTTCAATCCCAGGCGTGAAAGCAATCGCAATATATGATCTCGCTTTGGATAAAGCGCAGTTTTTGCCCGTTGGAGTATGTAGTCTGTCGAATAGGTACTTACCGATGCTTTTGCACCAAGTTCAAGTTTCGAGAATGGAATGACGATAAAAAATCGTTTTTTCAAAATAGTATTTTTAGTGACAATGCTTTTCACAAACTCTATATATTTGGCGAGCCAGCTGCGAATGGTCGGATTAGATTGTTTGTTGAGCTTCCCATTGAGGTATATGAGGTAATCTGAGATATTCATCTTGTCCGAATAGATCGCAATCTGAATAGCAAATGAAAGCGAATTCAAAAGTGATCCAAACGAGTAAATAAGTGTTTCTTGTTCTTCCTGAGATAGGAGTGAAAAGTTTATTGCAGATGTTTCTATGATGAGTGCACACGATCCGTCTTTCAATAGTACCACTTCATCATCTATTTCTTTTATTTCGATGAATTCTTGAGTAGTGGATTTTATTGGTGCAGTCTTTTTTTTAATCATGATGTTTATTGTCAATATCCAATATCTAATAACCAATATCCAAGTAATATCCAAATCCCAATGACAAAGTAAGGCAAAGATCCTCACAATTTTTCAATTGAGGATTTGAACGTTGGCATTTATTGGATATTTGATATCGGTTATTTGTCATTTTTTTCTAATTCCTTTCTCCCAATACTTGAACCACTGGCCTGTTTGGATCTATAGTCATTCTAGCAAAGGAGTACTTTTTATGTGGGTCGTCTGCTTCCAGTACATACTCATCTTTTGGTAGCGGAATGGCGTTTTCAAAGTAGCCTTGATCATTTGTTTTCATTATCCGTATTGTGTGCCCGTCTTTTTTTATGTAAACAACGATGTGCGAGAGCGGAATACTATTTTCATTTTGTACTGTGCCGTGGATAGACATAGTTAATGGCTTCACGCGTAAAGGCGTATACGCTAATGTGCTTGGTCGAATAGATGAGTGCTGCGGATCTGCTTGTATGAACGCACTATTGAGCTGTGCATTACCATGGGGAATAACCGGTTTGTCAGACTGAACCCTTTCCATTTCTATCGCTGGTTTTCGTATCTCTGATCCCTGTAGGGCCTTGTGAATAGAACTAAGTTTACCTTCAGTAGTATCGGTTATACTCAGCGGTACATCTTTTTTTCTCGATTTATTCTCTTCATATGCAGACAATTGTTGCTTTGCGCGAATATATTCAACAAGCACCTCTTTTGGAGGTAAATGAACTCCCAGTAGTATTTGTGGGGGTTTATTTTTCTTATGAAAATAGTACTGAGTGGGGCTCGTGAGTCTTTTGACAAGGTTTGAAACCCAAATTTCCATTGGCCTCTCATTAACCGGAACGAATGCAAACCCAACGCCAACGAGTAGTGGTAACGCCGCAGTGAGCACATTAATGTAGAAAACTGATGGGATGAGAAAGAATAGCGCAACTCCAAGGGCTGTTCCTATAGCAAGATAAATAGCTTGCCGTATAGTTAGCTGACCTATAAGTTTAAATTCGAACGTTGTAATTTGCCGTGGAATCGGATGCTGTTGCATGCAAATATGATAGCAAAATAAACCTCAATAACCAATATCTAAAGAAATCCAAATGTCTAATATCCAATGTCAGACCCGCCTGCCGGCTAGGCAGGTAAAGTTCCAAATCCCAGTTTAAAATGTCCAAGTAAATCATTTGTCGTCCCGATTATATTTTTTCATTTGTACTTGGTCATTGGACATTTTTTGGATATTTGATTCCTGTTTGCTGGTAGGATTGATATTTGACATTGCTCCACACCGTACGGTGTGGAGTTAGCACTTTATCACATCTCTTGACAAAGTGCTTACTTTTTGATAAAAGTGAGTACATATACATTATTAATTTAAAATACAGAAAAGTATGAAAGGTACTGCAATAAAGCCCCTGTTCACGAATGTTCTTATAAAACCACTCGAAGCTGAGCAAAAAACTGCTTCAGGTATAGTGTTACCTGATAGTGCCAAAGAGAAGCCTCAGATGGGTTTGGTTATGGCCGTTGGTCCAGGTACCGATAAGGAAAAGATGGTGATCAAACCAAAACAAAAAGTTGTCTATAAAAAATGGGCGGGTAACGAAATTAAAACCGATTCTCACGAAGAATGGCTCTTGATCGAACAAAAAGAAGTTATGGCAGTTGTTGAGAATTGAGAGTTCAGAATTTAGCATTTTTAAAAATTAATACACAAACATATGGCAAAACAACTAGCATTTGCAGATGACGCACGTAATCACCTTGTAGAAGGTGTCAATATATTAGCAAAAGCAGTCGTTACGACACTCGGTCCGCGCGGTAGAAACGTTGCACTCGATAAAAAATGGGGAGCTCCTACTGTCGTTCACGATGGGGTTTCGGTCGCGAAAGAAATAGAGTTAGAGAACCCGTTTGCAAACATGGGTGCACAATTGGTGAAAGAAGCTGCAAGCAAAACCAACGACATTGCAGGCGATGGTACTACAACAGCAACGCTCTTGACACAGGCAATAGTGAACGCAGGTATGCGTTCAATAACCGCAGGTGCAAACGCAATGATTTTGCGTCGAGGGCTTGAGAGAGCACTTGAGGAGGTTGTTATGCAACTTCGCGGCATGGCTCAGTCTGTTCCGTTAGATGATAAGGATAAAGTCACACAGGTGGCCACTATATCAGCGGGCGACGTAAAGATCGGTGCGCTCATTGCCGAGGCTATTCGCAAAGTGGGTAAAGACGGAGTCGTTACCGTTGAAGAAGGCAGAGGACTTCAAATGGAGGTTGAATATAAAGACGGTATGGAATTTGATCGGGGTTACGTTTCTGCATACATGGTGACTGATACCGATAAAATGCGTGCAGAAATTGAAAACCCATACATTCTCATTACCGATAAAAAGATATCGGCAATTTCCGATCTTCTCCCATTTTTGGAAAAGCTCGTGAAAGTGTCGAAGAACCTGGTCATCATTGCAGATGATGTAGACGGTGAAGCGCTTGCTACGCTCGTGGTGAACAAAATGCGCGGTACGTTTAATATCTTGGCAATTAAGGCTCCAGGATTTGGAGATCGTCGCAAAGCCATGCTCGAAGATATAGCTATTCTTACTGGTGGTACTGTTATCTCAGAAGATACGGGCAGAAAGCTTGAAAATGTCGAGCTTGAAGACTGTGGTCGAGCAGATAAAGTGACATCTGATAAGGAAAATTCCCGAGTAATCGGTGGCAAAGGCGACAAAAAAGCTATAAGCTCTCGCATTGTTAACATCCGTTCAGAAATCACTGCGAGTACATCTGAATTTGATGTCGAAAAACTGCAAGAGCGTTTGGCAAAGCTTGCTGGTGGTGTCGCAGTCATCAACGTTGGTGCGGCAACTGAAGTTGAGATGAAAGAAAAGAAAGAGCGCGTAAACGACGCGGTATCAGCAACAAAGGCTGCACTTGAAGAAGGTATCGTACCCGGAGGTGGTACAGCTCTTCTTCGAGCACGCACAACGTTACTGAAAGCGAAAGAAACACTCAAGCTCGACGAAGAAAAGCTTGGTGTAGATATCGTTTACAGAGCGTTAGAAGAACCAGTTCGTATGCTTGCACAGAACGCAGGTGAAGATGGTGGTTGGATAGTGAAAACGCTTGAAGCAAATAAAAAAGCAGACTTTGGATACGATGTGTTAAATCTAGAGTTTGGTTCAATGTTTGCAAAAGGTATCATTGATCCGCTCAAAGTTACCAGAAGTGCTATAGAAAACGCTATTTCAGTAGCGGGCATGATTCTCACTACTGAAGCTCTTATCACCGATATGCCAGAGAAAGATCAAAAGGCAGTTGGTTCAGATCCAGGAATGGGTGGAATGGGCGGCATGGGCGGTATGATGTAATCGAAATTGTAAATTCGTTGAGGAGCCTCCACAAAAGGGAGGCTCCTTTTTCGTTTCGGATTTTTTATACTTATACTCACAGTAGTGAAATCAACTAAGTGGAAATCTGCTGTACCGAGTTAAGTTAAAGTATCAAGATTACTTATTGAGAGCTGGAGTTCCTTTATCAACTCTTTGTCCCTGAGGATTGAATTCGAAACAATGCCCTGTATAGTCAACGGTCGTGAGGCCGGTTTCTTGGTCTGTAGTGCCTAGAGTGAATGTATATTCACCGTTACGTGTTAAGATAACTAAAGCATCAGGAGTTGCAGATGAAGCTAATTTCGGTTCTTGTGCATCTTTACTTACGACTAATCTCAGTTGACTATTATGCATTGATAAATCACCAATACGCTCAATCCTTAGAATATCTTCACCTTCGCTCAAATGCAATTGTTCGCTCCAATCAATATCGTAGTATCCACCGCAATCATGTATAGGTTCTTTATATGCGCACCCAGCTATACTTATGGAGAGAATCATAAGGGCAAGTAACATACGAGGATGGGTTACCAATTCGCGAAAGTCTGGTCTTTGCATAGTAGCTATTATAGCACTGTGTCAATAGGGAGCGTTCTAATGCATCAGATAACTGTCCTAAGCCATACACTTTGATACGGTCTTAA
>Ga0210057_1002007_pt1 | contig 29927 bp, 30 predicted proteins | sample CryGeyCG2114_010_2_FD_183968 | JGI IMG/M metagenome (GOLD analysis project Ga0210057, IMG submission 183968) | Groundwater microbial communities from aquifer - Crystal Geyser CG10_big_fil_rev_8/21/14_0.10 (SPAdes) (version 2) | ecosystem: Environmental > Aquatic > Deep subsurface > Groundwater ...
ACAAAAATATCGTGAGACTCACTCTGATTCTTACTTTAACGATTTCCAGGCTCGTCGCTTAAACATCCGTTATCAAGACAAAGACGGCACCAAAAAATACGTCTACACCCTCAACAACACAGTTGCCGCCTCACCTCGGCTGCTCGCTGCCATCATCGAAAACTACCAGCAACCAGACGGCATCATAGCGGTCCCTTCAGTATTACAAAAACTTATGGGCAAATCAGTCATCAATGGCCAATCATGAAAAAGCCCATCCAGAAGCATCTGGTCTGAAAAAATTCTTTAGTGAATGGGGTCTTCCTCACTCCTAGTAGTAGGTCAACCCGAATTGGCTTTGGCTGCCGTACTAGGTTGGGGCTTTGCCCACAAAAAATAATTTTCTTCCAGCTTTGTCCCTTTATACTTCATTCTCAATACTTTATACTCTCTCCCTATGTTCCAATCCCTCTCCAAACTCTTCGACACTAACGAAAAAGATCTTAAAAAACTCTGGAAAATGGTCGATTCCATTAATTCCTTGGAGCCTGATTTTAAAAAAATTAAGGACAAAGACATTGCTGCCAAAACCGCCGAGTTCAAGCTCCGTCTTTCTCGTGGTGAAACTCTCGACGACTTACTCTCAGAAGCCTTTGCCCTAGTTCGAGAGGCCAGTTCTCGTACTCTTGGTCAACGCCATTACGACGTTCAGCTCCTGGCCAGTATCGCCTTCCACCAAGGCAAAGTCGCTGAGCAAAAAACTGGTGAAGGCAAGACCTTGTCCGCTACCGCTGCCCTCTACCTAAACTCGCTCACTGGTCTCGGTTCCCATCTGATTACCGTCAACGATTACCTCGCCCAACGTGATGCCGGCTGGAATGGTCCTCTCTTCAACATCCTTGGTGTCTCCGTGGCCACCATTATTCACGAACAAGCTTTCCTCTACGATCAGGAGTACCAAGGTGATAAAAAAGGTGATTCTCGTCTCTACCACTTAAAACCCATCACCAGAAAAGAAGCCTATGCTGCCGACATTACCTATGGCACCAGCAACGAGTTTGGCTTTGATTATCTCAGGGACAATATGGCTGGGTCTATGGAACAAGTCGTCCAACGAGAACACCACTACGCCATCGTTGACGAGGTTGACTCCATTCTCATCGATGAGGCCCGTACGCCCCTAATCATCTCCGCCCCCGATACCGAACCCACCGACAAATACTTAAAGTTTTCTGGTCTAGTCCAAACTCTCGTCCGTGATCAAGACTACGAAGTCGATGAAAAACTGCGCACCGCCAGCCTTACTGATTATGGTATTAAGCGCATGGAAAAAATGCTTGGTATCGATAACCTCTACGAAAAAGATTATGACACTATTCATCATATGGAACAGGCCCTCAAAGCTATGTCCCTATTCCAAAGGGACAAAGACTACGTTGTCAAAGATAACCAAGTAATTATTGTTGACGAACACACCGGTCGTCTCATGTACGGCAGGCGCTACTCTGATGGTCTCCACCAAGCCATTGAGGCCAAAGAGGGAGTCGAGATCCAAAAAGAGTCTCGCACCTTGGCCACCATCTCCATCCAAAACTATTTTCGTATGTACCAAAAACTTGCTGGTATGACCGGTACCGCCGAAACCGAAGCCGAAGAATTCAAAGAAATCTATGATCTAGATGTCTTAGTCGTCCCCACTAACAAACCAATCAAGCGCACAGACTCTCCCGATGTTGTCTACAAAACGACTCGTGCCAAATATGGTGCCATCGTTAAAGAAGTCGAAGACAAGTATGCACTGGGACAACCAGTCCTTCTAGGCACCCGCTCCATCGAGATCAATGAAATTGTCAGTCGCTTCCTCAAAAAAAAGAAAATCCCTCACCAAATTTTAAACGCCAAACAGCATGAACGTGAAGCCCAGATCATTGCCGACGCCGGCAAACCCTTCGCTGTCACCGTCGCAACCAATATGGCCGGTAGGGGAGTCGACATCGTCTTGGGTGGCTCACCGCCAGAAAAACCCGAAGGCAAGCTTACTACTAAAGACAAAGCCAAGTTTGATAAAGAATATAAAAAATGGCAAGCGGATCATCAACGAGTTATCGAACTTGGTGGCCTCCATGTCTTGGGTACCGAACGCCACGAGTCTCGCCGCATCGACAATCAGCTCCGCGGTCGCTCAGGGCGTCAAGGAGATCCCGGTTCGTCTCGTTTTTACGTTGCCCTCGATGACGAAATTATGCGCATCTTTGGTGGTGAACGCGTTGCCAACCTCATGACTGCGCTCAAAATCCCTGAGGATCAGCCCATCGAAGCCGGTATGGTCAGCCATGCCATTCAACAGGCCCAGACCAAAGTCGAAGGCTTCCACTTTGATCAAAGAAAACATCTGGTTGAATATGATGATGTTATGAACAAACAGCGGGAAATCATCTACGAACGACGACGCCGTTTCCTTAACTCCAAAAATTCAGATTCTCCCCAAGAACTTCACCAAGAAATCAAAAAACTTCTGGATGACGAAGTCAGTCTTTTAGTCACAGCCAGGGCTTCTGAAGGCATTACCGATAACGAGATCAATGATATTGTTCGCGAATTTGCTACCATTGTTCCTTTTGATGATGACTCCCAATCTCGCTTAGTCACCGCTCTTACCAAAAACCCCAATCAAGAGCACATCTCTTCCGAACTCAAAAAAATAGTTACCGACATTTACCAGCAACGTCTGGACAGTAGCGGGCCAGAGGCCATGACCAGCTTAGAGCAATGGGTCATGCTCAAAACCATCGACGATCTCTGGATTGACCACCTCGATAATAACGACGACCTTCGTGAAGGTATTTGGCTTAGGGGCGATAAAAACCTGGCTCTTTCTTCCTACAAAAAAGAGGCTTTCGAGTTGTTTGAATCTCTTATGAACTCGGTAAACGCTCAGGTAGCTAGAAGATTGTTCCGTGTTCAAATTGCCTCAACCCCTCGTCCCACTGTCGATCTTTCCCAAGCTCAAGTTACTCATCCTGCCGAAACCGGATCATCCACCACCACTGCCGAAATTCCCGAAGCTGTGGAAACAGTCACCAACAATCCCTTTGCCGCTGCACTCGCCCAAACAGCTCAAAAACCCATTGTTAGTCGCTCCGGCACTAAATACGACAAAGTCGGCCGCAACGACCCCTGTCCCTGCGGAGCAATTAATCCTGATACTGGTAAAGTTTACAAATACAAAAAGTGTGGTTTAATTAACGCTCCGTATCATCAAGCATAATTACCATTATGAAAAAAGCACTTACTCTCCTAGTGTTAGCCCTGTCGTTGTCTGCCTGCGCCAACAACCCCATAGATACCCTTGATTCCAAAATTAAAGCTGGTAAAGTGGGTGAAGTTCCTCCTGTTGACGCTGGCCAGATTATTCCTGAAGAACCCGCCAGTACCCCACAAATGGACGTTTCTGGCCATAACCTAGAGCCAACTTATGATGTAGACTTAAATAGTCCCGAATTTACTCCTACTCCCACCCCAGCCATGACTACCAATAACAATCAACCCCAAACCATGTCGCAACCACCAGCTAAACAACCCACCATGGCCACCATCCAAACAAGCAAAGGCAATATCACCTTCAAATTCTTTGGTGATATCGCTCCAGGCACCGTCAACAACTTTATCCAAAAATCAGCTTCGGGCTTTTACAACGGCCTTACCTTCCATCGTGTAGAAGACTGGGTTGTTCAAGGTGGCGACCCGCTTGGCAACGGTACTGGCGGCGGCAATATGCCCACGGAACTATCTCAACAACCTTTCACCACCGGTAGTGTTGGTATCGCTCGTGGCGGTGATATCAAAGTCAGCAACGATTCCCAGTTCTTTATCTGCAAGACTGATTGCTCCTTCCTCACCGGCCAGTACACCATCTTTGGCCAAGTTGAATCTGGCATGGAGGTGGTCAACCAGATAGCCATAGGTGACAAGATTACCTCTATCGCTCTCCAATAACTTTCGTTTTTATTGCTATAATCAAAGGTAGCAACAAATTATGTCCAAATCTCAACCGCTATCACCGGTATATATCTTGCATGGCTGGACTCACGATGTCGAGGCCTGGCAACCACTGACCAAAATCCTCAAAAAACATCACTTCCAACCAATTGTCCTCAACATTCCCGGCCTCAGCGCTCCCCTAGACCAAACTTGGAACCTCGATGACTACGTTGCCTGGTTCAAGACTGCCATCAAAGGCCAACAGGATCTGTTTATCATTGCCCACTCCTTCGGTGGTCGCATCGCCTTGCGTTTTGAAGTCCAAAACCCCAACCGGGTCAAAAAGCTTATCCTGATCGATTCCTCTGGTATCAAGCCCAGCAGTGTCGCCGCCCGTCTCAAGAGATTTTCTTTCCGTGCTGCTGCAAAAATCGGCAAAAAGATTACCCAAAACCGAGGCGCTCGCCATCTTCTCTACCGTCTAGCTCGTGAACAGGATTATTTAAAAACCGACGGTGTTCTCCGCCATACCATGGCCAACATAGTCCAAGAAAATCAACTTTCCGAGATCGACTTCGTCAAAGCCCACACTCTGATTATTTGGGGTAGAGGTGACAAAACCACTCCTCTTTCCAACGGTCGTTACTTTAACAAACACATCACCGGTAGCACCTTAAAGATTATTGATGATGCCCGTCATTCTCCTCAATACACCCACCCTGACCTAGTCGCCTCATATATCTGCGACTTTCTTGGTGTCACCAATAAATCCTAAGGTTTCTGTTATGTTGCTTCAGTTCTTCCTTTTGGGTATTTATTTCTTTATGTTCTCTATTCGCCTCCTCCGCTGGTTATCAATCTGGCAAGCCAAAGAATATCGCTTCGACCGTTTTAAAGCTTTCATCAACTCCTCTGAAGGCCATACCGAGATTACTCACTTCATCAACTTGGCTTGGTCCAAGACCACTCTCAAGCGCCCCGCTCGCACTCCTAAACTCTACCTCATTACTCTTACAACTATCCTCCTTTCTCTTTCCACTGGCATTATTCTTCGTGCATTTCATACGTCTTTAAACTTTTATGCCTCTATACTTTTATACTTTCTCATATATTTACTCATACCACTCTGGATTATCATTGCCACCGTTCCCTACAGTTTAATCACTTTCTATTTAACCAGACGCTATCAACTAGTCGCTCAAGCACTTCTCCAAACACATCAACCTACCATCATCGGCATCACTGGCAGCTTTGGTAAGACCACTACCAAAATTCTTTTGACCAAACTTCTCTCCGCCAAATACCAAGTCTGGATGTCACCTAAGTCCTACAACACCAGTCTCTCCTTACCCCAGGCCTTCAATCGTACCTATCGCGGCCAACCCTTTCTGGTCATCGAATATGCAGCTTACAAACTTGGAGAAATCCACCGCCTTACCCAAATCTTTCCACCAAGCCTAGCCGTCCTCACCGGTATTACTCATCAGCACCTTGCTATCTTTGGTTCCATCTCCAACCTGCTTAAAGCCAAATCCGAATTACCAGTGGCACTCATTCCCAAAGCCGGTCTCTTTTATAACGATACCGATCCCAATTTAATTAAAATTGTCCGTAAATTTCCCCACCTTACAAAACACCCATTAAGCCGCATTCATGTCACCCAAGTTAAACTTGATCCTCAAGGACACCTCAGTTTTACCCTCAAACCGGAAGGCGTCCAAATTCACACCCAACTCATAGGCATTCACTATCTTAAAAATTTACTATTAGCTATCGATGTCGCTCGCCAGTATAAGATCACCGCTCACCAAATCAAATTTGCTCTGGAGACCTTCAGGCCCACACCTGAGTTCATCACCACTTTCATCACCCACCATCATGATCTAGTCATCGTTGACGACAAAACCAGCAATCCCGCCGGTTTTGCTGCTGCTATTGACCTTGCAGCCGCTATTAAAGCTCCTCACAAAACTTTGATCACATCAGGTATCATTGACCTTGGGGTCCAAAGCGACACCATTCATTCAAGACTTGCTCAACACATCGATCAAGTCTTCAATCTTACCGTTCATACCGGGGATACTGGTACCTCTTCCCTAAGCGGCATTTTAGGCGATAAATACCTACACACCGATGATGCTCGCCAGATTGAGATCATTCTCACCAAACTGCCTACCACTAGAAATCTCATTCTCATTGAAGGCAAAATCCCCGAACATATTAATCACTTGCTTCGTCACATATGACCTCATCCATTTTTAACTCCCTAGGTGCCAACTACGACCAAGACTTTCGTACATTATCTCGACAACTACTGTTCTCTACCCTCCAACCCACTTCTTCATCTACCTCTCAGCTAATCTCGGATATAGAAGCTACTTTTCTTGGCAAAGCTCAACTCTTTTATAAAGCCAGACAGGCTATTACCTGGAGTCTTAAAGCTCTGGGTATCAAGTCTGGAGACCATATTCTTACTCAAGCCTTCACCTGCTACGCAGTTGAGGAAGGTATCAATGCTGCAGGAGCCATCCCTGCTTTTGTGGACACCGAACTTGATTCTCTTAACCTTTCCACTCGCACTTTGCAAGCCACGCTCAACAATTATCCTCGAGCCAAAGCTGTCATTGTCCAACACACTCTAGGCGAAATTGCTCCTATCAAATCTATCGCCAACTGGTGCCACAAACACAAATTACTGCTCATCGAAGATTTAGCTCACTCCTATGGGGCTCTAGATCCCGATGGTCGTCCCGTTGGCTACTACGCCGACGCCGTCATCCTTTCCTTTGGCCGGGACAAAATGGTCGACGCCATCTCAGGTGGTGCAGCTATTATCAAAAATCTTGTAGTTGATCTACCATTTACAAAATCTCTATCTACTAAGCAAATCTATACCGATCTTCTATATCCTCAAGAAACCCATCTCCTCCAACAATCAGCCAATAACATCTTTGGCAAGTTAATTCACCGTCTTCTCAAAAAAACTCCTCTACTTACCACCCCCATCAAAAGCTCTACTTCTCAACTCACCACATTGCCCGCACCACACGCACAGCTGGTCCTTCACCAGTTAGCCACTCTGGGCAAACAACTACTCCATCGTCAAAAAATTGCTCGCCTCTACACTAAACATTTATCTTCAAACCCTCAGATTAAACTTTTGCCTAGCCCTTCTGTCTACTTAAGATTTCCTATAATTGTTGATAACCGTCACCAACTTCTCAATTTTCTCAAACAACAGCGGGTTTTTATCGCTGACACCTGGTACCGCCAACCTGTAGAGACGGGTTCTCTCAAACACGTTACCAGCTCTTATGTTACAGGCACATGTCCTCAAGCCGAATATTTATCAAGCCACATCATCAACCTGCCCACCCACATCAATATCACCAAAACCTCTGCTCTTCGTCTCACCAAACTCATCAACCAATTCTATGCTTAAAGAACCCATCACAACCACCAGCTCCCAATATGTTTACCAGAACCATTATTTCAAAGTTAGACATGATCATATTCTCTACTGTTCCAACCAGCCAGGAAACTACTATGTTGTTGAACGAAATGATTTTGTCGCCATTATCGTCATTCACCAACATCAGTTTTATCTTGTAGAACAATATCGTCACCCAATTAAATCTTTGTCTCTAGAATTTCCCATGGGCCTAATCGAACCAGGAGAAACGGCCGATGCTGCTGCACTTCGCGAACTCCAAGAAGAAACTGGGTTAGTTGCCGGCAAACTTGACCTGTTAGGTTATATTCACATAGGTCCCGGATACCAAACTCAAGGCTTCTCAGTGTTCATTGCCACTAATTGTACTCAACATTCATCTTCACTTGAATTGGGGGAATCTACTATCAAAGTCAAAGTTCTTAGCAATCAAGATCTTCACCAAGCCGTCAGGACTAACCAGATAAAAGACGGTCCCACACTTGCCGCCTACAGCTTATATATTACCAACCTCTAAAGTTCTATATGTCACATATCGATGTTCACCAAATTAATGATCAACACACCTGGGAGACCTTTGTTCTAGGCCGTCCCGAAGCCAACTTTCTCCAGTCCTGGAACTGGGGTCAGTTTCACCACCACCTTGGCAAAAAAGTCTTTTATCTTGGTGTCTTTGACCAAGACATCCTCGTCGGGGTTGCCCTGATAGTCAAAGAAGAAGCCAAACGAGGCCATTATCTCACCATCGCTGGCGGCCCTCTTATTGACTGGCAAAACTCGAACATTACTACTTCTCTATTTGCTAGTCTTAAAGACCTAGCAAATAGAGAACATTGTTTCTTTGTCCGCCTCCGCCCTCAAATCCTTGACACTCCAGAAAATCATCTCTTGATTCAAAAACTTGGACTTAAACTTTCCCCTATGCACTTAACTGCCGATCTTACCCTCCAGCTCGATCTCTCCCAAACCTCTGACCAACTTCTGTCACAAATGCGCAAATCCACTCGTTACGATATTCGTCGCGCCGACAAGCTAGGTATCACTGTCACCACTTCCCAAGATCCTCAAGACATTAAATTATTTTACAAAATTCAACTCGATGTCGCCCACAAACACCACTTCGTTCCCTTCTCCTACCAATGGCTTCATCAGCAATTTCTTTCATTTGTCGCCGATAACCAAGTTGTTCTCTTTTCCGCACACCAATCACAACACCTCCTTGCTTCTGCCTTCATCATTTTCTACGGTCAAGAAGCCGTCTATCATTACGGTATCTCCACTCCCGAAAACCGCAACCTCCCCGGATCTCACGCTGTTTTATGGGCTGCCATTCAAGAGGCACAGAGTAGGGGAATTACCCGCTTCAATTTCTGGGGTATCGCCCCTGAAGGTAAAACCCACCACCGCTTTGCCGGTGTATCACTCTTCAAGCGCGGCTTTGGGGGTCTTGAAGTCGCCTACCTACCAGCACACGACTTACCCACGTCACCGCTTTATCAAGCCACCAAAACCTTCGAAACTCTTCGTTCCAAGTTGCGCCACCTGTCATAGTCTTCCAATTTGACGGGTTTTGTCGTACCATGGTTCTTGTCCAACACAGTTTGGTTCGTATTGTTATGAAACTTTTAACACTCATCACCACCCCAATCAGATACTTTTGGCGTTTCTTCAAAGCCTTAAGTAAAAAGAAACAGCTCTTCTTTATAGTCATTTTGGTCTTGATCATCTTTGTCATTGCCAATCGCCTCAAAAAAGCTTCCTCTGGCCCCAGCTACGAACTAGAAACTGCCACTCTTGGTTCCATTACCGAGCTAGTTAGTGAAACCGGCAACATCACCTCCTCTGGTGCCATCCCCGTCTACTCTACTTCCACCGGTTTGGTCGAATCCGTATCAGTCAAAAACGGCGACATCGTCAACAAAAACACCAATCTTTTCAAAGTCGTTAGTTCCGCCACCAAACAAGAAAAAAATACCGCTTTGGCTAATTACATGGCTGCCAAAACCGCCTACCAAAGTGTCCAGGCTACCCAATACAGTCTACAAGCCACCATGTTTTCCCAATGGGATTCGTTTAAAGACCTCGCCGAAAGCGATGATTACGAAGACGCTAACGGCAACCCCAAAACTGATCAAAGGAACTTACCTGAATTTATGGTACCCGAAAAACAATGGCTTGCTGCCGAAGCCAATTTCAAAAAAGAAACTGATGCTCTCAGACAAGCCTCAGCTGCCCAAAGTGCGGCCTGGCAAGCCTATCAAGCTACTCAAGATAGTCAAGTTACCGCCGTCATTGGAGGCGAAATCAGAAACTTAAGCTTGAGCCCAGGTGACGTCGTCGCAGCTCCTACCAGCCTGACTATCTCCTCCACTCCTCCAGCTCTGGTCATCTATGACCCCTCAGCCAGCACTATTGTCAAGGTCGATATCGGTGAAACCGACGCCATCAAGGTCCAAGCGGGACAACCCGTTACCATCCAGCTCGATGCTCTCCCCAACCGCACTTTCATGGGCCACGTTGATCGGGTTGATTCCTTTACCAATCCCACCGGTGGCGTCGTTGATTACTCTGTCTATATTGTCCTTGACGATCCTGACCCGTCTATCAAAGGCGGTATGACCGCAGACGTCGACATTACTGTCGCCTCCAAAGATAATGTCCTCACTGTGCCCACTAGCGCCGTTAAGCCATACGAAGGCGGTCGTGCCGTCCGTGTGGTTGGTGATAAAGGCGATGTCAAATATATTCCCGTAGAAACTGGTTCTAAAGGTGATGGCAAGATCGAAATTACCTCCGGTATCAGTCAAGGCCAGCAAATCATTACTGCCCTCACCAATGATCAAGTCAAGCGCACTAGTTCCGGCGGTTTATTCCAGTAGGAGGGACTACTATGGCCAAAAACTCTCCGATTATCGAGCTTGTTAACCTCCAAAAGACCTACTCTTCCCCGGCTGGTGATTATCAAGCCCTCAAAGGCATTGATCTGACTATCAATTCAGGAGAATTTGTCGCTATTATGGGCCCATCGGGTAGTGGTAAGTCTACTCTCATGCACATCATGGGCGCCCTAGACAGTCCTACCTCTGGCACTTACAAATTCAAAGGCCGTGACATAAGCCGCTACACCCCAGACCAATTAGCCAGGATCAGGAACCTTGATATTGGCTTTGTCTTTCAATCCTTCAATCTCCTTCCCCGCACCACAGTTCTAGCTAACGTCGAAAAACCCATGATCTATGCCGATGTTCCAGCCGCCCAGAGAAAGCGTCGGGCTCTAGAGGCTCTCGAAGTTGCTGGTATCGCCAACAAAGCTGATAATTTAAGTAACCATATTTCCGGTGGCCAAATTCAACGAGTCGCTATTGCCAGAGCCTTGGTCATGCAACCCCAAATACTCTTAGCCGATGAGCCTACCGGCAACCTCGATACCACCACCGCCTACGAAATTATGAACTTTATCCAAAATCTAAACCGCAAAGGCAACACTATCATCCTCATTACCCACGAGCCTGACATCGCCGATTATAGTAAACGCATCATCACCTTAAGAGACGGCCTTATTAAGTCAGATAAACCCAACCACCAAAAGATCCACAAGGCATAACGGACGGTCTAATAATTAACATCACACTTACGTAATTTTCTAATTTCTGATTGACCTGATTAACCTAAAAAATGACTAACGAAAAATGAACCAATTGTTGGAGAAATTTGGGAATTGGGATTTGATTAGAAATTAGGTTAATTAGCACAATTAAGTTAATTTCTAAATGCAGCTCAAAGAAACCATCATCTCCTCTAACCAAGCTCTTCGCGGTAACCGGCTACGCACCTTCCTTACCATGCTCGGTATGGTCATCGGCATCTCCGCTGTTATTCTCATCTCTTCAATTGGACAGGGTGCAGTCGCTTTTATCACCGACCAGCTGAGTGTTTTTGGCACTGGCTACTTTCGTATCGCCCCAGGACAAAACCCCTTTTCTCAAGCAGCTACCACCAAAAATCCTCTTACCACCAAAGATGCTGATGCCATCAGGAATTCTGGCATCACCAACATCCGTCTCGTTGCTCCCATTGCTTTTACCAACGCTTCAGTATCTGCTAACGACGAAAAAGTCAGGACTGCTATCAGAGGTGTTACTCCAGATGTACTCACTGTCCTCAAACCAGAAATTATCTATGGCGAGTTTATTACTTCTGCCGATAATGATAACCATGCTCGCGTCGTTGTTCTGGGCACTGACCTCTCTGATGAGCTCTTTGGTGAAGGTGCCAATCCTGTAGGTGAAGGTATCCGACTTAATAATTCTCGTTATCGTGTCGTCGGTCTTGCCAAAGCATCAGGTGCCCTTACTAGCAATATTTTCAATAGCGCTGCAGTAGTTCCCATCAACTCACTTATCAGCAATCTCACTGGCGTCGATCAACTTTTTGAAATAGTTGTTAGTGTTGACAACGAAGACCTTACCCAACAAACCATGGTCGATGTTGAAGCTTTCCTCCGTGATTATCGCAACATCAAACCCGATGAAGACGCTGACTTTTTTACTCAAAGCTTCAAGGACACTCTCGACACCATCCGCACCATTACCAACCTCCTCACTATCATGATCACCTCCATCTCTGCCATCTCTCTAGTCGTTGGCGGTGTCGGCATTATGAACATCATGCTAGTTACTGTCACCGAAAGGACCAGAGAAATTGGCCTCCTCAAAGCCATTGGCGCCAAAGAACAAGACATCCTTAACCAGTTTCTTATCGAGGCCATCACTATCTCTCTGATTGGTGGTCTTGTTGGAATTTCTGTCGGTATCAGTGTTGCTCTAGCCATCTCTGCTCTAGCACACATTCCATTTGTTGTTAGCCCCATTGCCATCATTTTTGCCGTCACTGTTTCTACTTTAGTAGGCATAGTTTTTGGACTCTACCCAGCCAAAAGAGCAGCAGGCCTTAACCCTATCGACGCCCTCCGGCACGAATAATCCCTAAATCTAAACCATAAATAAGCACATATTAGTCAACACCAATGGTAATATTTAGATCAATTAGCAATTAGAACAATTAGGTTAATTTTTATCGTGCATTTCTCTCAACTCATCACCTCTTCAAACCAAGCCCTCCGCGGCAGCAAGCTCCGCACTGGCTTGACTATGCTGGGCATGGTTATCGGTATTTCCTCGGTCATCCTCATTTCTTCCATCGGTCAAGGCGCCGTCGCATTTATTACCCAACAGTTAAGCGTCTTTGGTACCAACTATTTCCAAATTGCACCGGGTGCCAATGCATTTTCTTCCTTTGGCAGTACCAGCGATCCCCTTACCACCGCCGATGCCCAAGCAATCCAAAACGCCCATATCAGTAACATTGAATCTGTCGCTCCTTTCGGCTTCGCTAACTCTGCCATTTCTGGTAACGACGAAAAAACCCAAGCTTTAGTCTATGGTCTCACCTCCGAAGCTCAAGTTATTCTTAAGCCCGACGTCATATATGGCGAATTTATTTCCGACATTGATGATACTAATCATGCCAAGGTGGCCGTTCTCGGCTATGACGTTGCCAAAGATCTTTTCGGCGAAGGTACCGATCCTGTAGGTGACTCTATCCGCATTGATAACCAACGCTACCGTGTTATTGGTGTCACCAAAGCCTCTGGTGCCCTTACCGCTGGTTTTTTCAATAACGCTGTCAGTGTCCCTCTAAGTTCCATGATTAGCAACATCACTGGTATCGATAAACTTGTGGAAATCGACATCAGTGTCCACAACGAAGACCTTATCAACCAAACCATTGACGACGTCGAAACTTATCTTCGTGACTATCGTGATATCGCTCCAGAAGACGATGCTGACTTCTATATACAAAGTTTTAAAGATTCTCTTACCACCATTCAGACCATCACCAACCTGCTCACCCTCATGGTCACTGGTATTTCCGGCATCTCTCTCCTCGTTGGCGGCATTGGCATCATGAACATCATGCTGGTTACCGTCACCGAAAGGACCAGAGAAATCGGCCTCCTCAAAGCCATTGGGGCCAGAGATCAGGATATTCTCATCCAATTCTTGATCGAGTCAGTTACCCTTTCACTCGTCGGTGGTGCCATCGGCATCATCATTGGTGTAACAGGAGCTTTTGCCGTCTCCTCACTTGTCCACATTCCCTTTGTAGTTAATCCGCTCACCGTAGTTATTGCGGTTGTCGTCTCTAGCCTAGTTGGCATCCTCTTTGGTCTCTATCCCGCCCGCCGTGCCGCCAGTCTCCATCCCATAGATGCCCTTAGATTTGAGTAACGCCGCTACATTACTAATTTTATCAAGTTATGATTAATTTAGTGCATTTGGGCATTGGGGTTTGCTTAGAAATTAGGTAAATTATAAATAGAAATTTTCCCAATAATATGTCCAAAAAAAAGAAGCATCAGTCAGACGGTCCCAGGCCCCTCATCTCCCGCCGCCTCCGTCGCCGTTTCATTCGTCTCTTTCTCTTTGCTACCGTTGCCTCCACCGCCTACGCATTCTATGATCCCGCTATTATCCCCGATGAAGGTATCAAAGGTCGGGTAGAATCGCTTCGCTCACAAGCCCTTGATCTAGCTACTCAAAGCCAATCCAAGTTGCCCACATCTTTACCCCAAGAGATTGCCTCATCCAACCTGCTCGACAAACTTCCCCAAGGTGCTATCCTCGGTGAACAACAAATCGACGTCGACACCATTTTTTCCTCTCTTACCTCCAAGCTCAAACAACTGCCTCAAGACCAGGTTAAACAGATCAAGCGAGATTTTTGCTCCGACCTCATCTACGAAGCCACCACCTCAGCTCAGCGTTAATTCTCTTCACCTGTCCAGAAATGCTCCAGACCCTGTTAAAATACTACCATGACCGAACTTAGCGACCAGATAAATGATCTCACCTCCAAACTTGAGCAAGTTAAGACATTTCTCCAAATAGACCAACTCCGTCAGCAACTCTTAGAGCTTCAAGTCAAATCTTCTCAGGCAGATTTTTGGGCTGACGAATCCACTGCCAAAACCACCATGCAACAGGTCTCCTTTATTACCGATCAACTCAATACCGTATCCGATCTCAACCAAAAGCTAACGGATCTTAAAAGTTTAATTGAACTCCTCACCGAATCCACAGAACCTTCAGATCAACAAGAAATCCAAATCGAAATCGACAAGCTTACCAAAAAACTTCACCAGCTTGAGCTTCAATCATATCTCAACGCTCCCCATGATTCCGAACCTGCCTTTATCACTATCTTCTCCGGTCAGGGTGGTACCGAAGCTATGGACTGGGCTGCCATGCTTTCTCGCATGTACCAACGCTACTTCGAACGTAAAAACTGGGAGTTTGAACAGACTGACATCAGTCTTGGTGAAGAAACTGGTATTAAGTCGGTTACCTTTCTCGTCAAGGCTGCATATGCCTACGGCTATCTTAAAGGGGAATCAGGCACCCATCGCCTGGTAAGACTCAGTCCCTTTAATGCCGACAACCTCCGTCAGACATCCTTTGCCGGTGCCGAGGTCTTACCATCTATCACCAGCATTGACCAAACCATTACTATCGACCCCAACGATCTTGACTGGCAGTTTTATAGGTCTGGTGGTGCTGGCGGTCAAAACGTCAACAAAGTTAACACCGCCGTCCGTCTCACTCACAAACCCTCAGGCATTGTAGTCACCTGTCAGACTCAACGCCACCAAGAACAAAACAGAAAGATTGCCCTCGATATTCTCACCTCCAAACTCTGGCAGCAGCAGCAAATTGAGATCGAACAAAAACAACAAGATCTTAAAGGCAAACATCAATTTGCCGCCTGGGGTAGCCAAATTCGATCCTACGTTCTCCATCCCTATCACCTGGTCAAAGACTTAAGAACAGAGATCGAGACCAGCAACACCGAAGCGGTTCTCGACGGAGATCTTGATCAATTCATCGAAGCCGAGCTCACTCTCAACAATTAATCTCCGTCTTCCCTATCTTCCCTATCTCCTTTATCTACCCTAACTTCTCTGTCTCCCCACTCACCACTAGACGCTAACCCCTAGTATCTGCTATCATTTATCCATTATGAGCGACCACCCGCCCAAAGACATTAAACTCGACTCACCACCAACCAAAACCCCTTCATCTCCTCAGGATGACCCCAACAAATCCTTGCCTCCCACGGTTGCACAAAAAATCATTAAACCATTAGATAAAAATTCCTCTAATCCTATGGCCAAAAAATTGATCGGTACCATTGCTGCCGCCCTCATCATCACTTCAGCTGGAGTTGGTACAGGCTATGCCATGTCCAAAGCTTTTAATCTCAAAAAATCCCCAGTTAACAAAACCTCAGAACAAATGACCCAAGAAGGTCTTAAGGTAGGAGATGTTATTGGAAGTCCAGACGAAAATACCTATAAAGACAGTGCCGAAGGTGTCATAGTCAAGGGCGGCGTCGATGGCGAAGGCTCCCACCACCTGCTTCGTGCCGGTGGTGTCAGTCAAAATGTCTACCTCACCTCTTCAATCATGGACTTAGACAAACTTGACGGCACCAAAGTCAAAGTCTGGGGCGAGACCTTTGCTGCTCAAAAAGCCGGTTGGCTCATGGACGTCGGCCGCGCCCAGGTTCTCGAGCTAAACGCCGAGAAACCGTTTGACGAAGCGGGAACCGATACGCCTGCATCACCGGTAGGTGACTAACCAGTCCTCACTTCTAACTTAGTAGTGAAAAATCCTCCAGTCTGTGCTTGAATATACAAGACGTATAAGATCTTTATCGATTTAATTACTAGACGCTAACCACTAATCACTAGTCGCTAATTTCGTTTCTGCCATGATCACTTTTGATTCTGTCAGCAAAATCTACGCCCCCAATCACATCGCTCTGGATGATCTAAGTTTCCAAGTTGATCCAGGCGAGTTTGTTTTTGTCCTCGGTCACTCTGGAGCAGGCAAAACCACACTTCTCCGCCTTATCCTCAGAGAAATACGGCCCACGTCAGGCAAAATTATTGTCGCCGATCATGACTTAAGCCTGTTACCAGACAAAGAAATTCCCCACTTAAGGCGTCAAATTGGCTCTGCATTCCAAGACTTCAAACTCATTACCGACAAAACCGCTTTCGAAAACATCCGCCTCGCCATTGAGATCCTTGGCAAACCCAAAGCAGAGATCGACCAAATTACCCATTCTCTTCTAGAACAAGTCGGTCTCAAAGACAAAGGCTCGCTCTTTCCTTCCCAACTCTCCGGCGGAGAAGTTCAACGTGTCACCATAGCCCGTGCTCTAGCCCTCGACCCCGTCCTTTTATTTGCCGATGAACCCACCGGCAATCTTGATCAAGATACTTCTCTCCAAATCATTAAACTTTTAAACGATATCAATGAAAACGGTACTACTGTGATTATGGCTACCCATGACCAAAAACTCGTCAACAAATTTCCCCACCGTCAAATTCATCTCGAAAAAGGCAAACTTATCAAAGACACCAAACCCCACCACCCTTCCAAACCAAAAGACGAACCTCGATCACAAGAAAAAGATTAAAGAACAAACAACTTTCGCTTTCCCCATATACTAAAATACTATATATTTTCTACTTTCCTCATCATGCTTTCCAAAACCCTCACCAACATGCGTCGCACTCCATACCAAGCTGCTGCTGCAATTTTGGTACTCACCATCACCTTTTTTGTAGCTGATGTTGTTGGCTTTGCCAGTATCAGCTTCTACCAAGCCTTCAAATACTTCGAGACTCGGCCCCAAGTGCTTATCTTTTTTAAGACCGATGCTGTCGAAGATCAAATTAATGCTGTTCAACAACAGCTCAAAGATGACACTCGGGTATCCAGTGTCACCTACGTTCCCAAAGAACAAGCCCTCGACATCTACAAAGACTTAAACAAAAATGACCCTGTCCTCCTTGAGTTGGTCACCGCTGACATCCTCCCTGCCAGTCTGGAAATTTCTACCTTTGATTTGCCTTCACTTAAATCCGTAGCTTCCGAAGTCCAAAACTCCCCAGGAGTCGACGAAGTTGCCCTCAGAAGCGACATTGTTGATGTGCTCAACAACTGGCTTACCGGCATTAGACTGGGAGGCATTAGCTTTGTTGGTCTTTTAGCTGCTACCTCAATTCTTATCGTCGTCATCATTGTCGGTATGAAGATCTCTGGCAAACAATACGAGATCAAAATTCTTGAGCTCATCGGTGCCAGCCACTGGTATATCCAGGGCCCGTTCCTTCTCGAAGGTGTCCTCTATGGCTTTTTCTCAGCTCTCCTTGCCTACATTATTAGCGTCACCCTTCTTCTTTACTCCACCCCATATATCATCCAATTTGCCGGAGAAGTACCGCTCTTGCCTACTGCCCCCCTAAGTCTAATCCTTATCTTCACCGTTTCTGTTCTTCTTGGTGTCATGATTGGTTTCTCAGCCAGTTGGATTGCTCTCAAACGTTTCTTGAAGTTATGAAAACACTTCACCGTCTTGCCATCCTAATTTTCACACTGGGCCTGTTTCTCGGCCTGGCTCGACCTATTTTTTCTGACACTCAACAAGATCTCGATCAGAAAAAGCAGGAAATCGACCAAATCAAACAAGAGCTTGAAAAGGTCCAGGGACAAAAACAGACTCTTGCCTCCACCATCAGCTATCTAAATAACAAGATTCGCCTTACCGAAGCTCAGCTTACTTCCACTGAATCCGAACTTGCTTCCATCAAAACTCAAATTGAAGATTTATCTCAAAAAATTACCTCCCTCGATAATTCCCTCGAAGACTTAACTGCTCAACTACTTCATCGGGTCACCCAAAGTTATAAAGAAAGTCGTCTTAATCCCTTTATCACCTTGGTCGCTTCAGACAGTCTCAATCAACTGGTCAGCCACCTTAAGTACATGCAGCTTGTGGAACACAAAAACCGTGATCTTATCTACCAACTTGAAACTACCCGCACCGACTTTGACCAACAAAAAACTCTCAAGCAACAAAAAGAAGAAGAACTAAACGCTCTCACCCAAAAATATGAAGCCCAAAAACAATCGCTGGCTCAACAACAGCTGGATAAGAAAAATCTTCTCGAGCTGACCAAAAATGATGAAAAGCGTTTCCAAACAGAGCTTTCCAAAAAAATGGCTGAGCTTGATGCCATTCAATCAATTATTGCCGGTAAAGGTGATGAAACCGAAGTAGGAGATATAAACGAAGGCAAGGTTATCGCTTCCATTATCCCTGGTCCTTCAGCCTGCTCCAGCGGCGCCCATCTTCACTTTGAGGTCGATAAAAACGGCTCTCACCAAAATCCCGCTGGATACCTAAGCGGCAAATCTGTTGGTTGGGACAACGGTCCTGATGGTCCTTTTGACTTTACCGGCTCCTGGCCTTGGCCATTATCTGATCCTATCAGGATCACCCAAGGTTATGGCATGACCTTTTATGCTTCCGTCATCCGCTACTACGGTGGCAATCCACATACGGGTATCGACATGATCAACAATGACCTTCAAGTCAAAGCAGTTAGAAAAGGCAAGCTCTATCGTGGTGCCATCGCTTGTGGGGGTGGCACTCTTCGCTACGTTCGTGTTCAACAAGACGACGGTATTGATACCTACTATCTTCACATCAACTACTAAATCCATTTCACCCTTAACTCCACCTCAAATTTTCGCTACTATTTATTTGTGCTCCGACTGACAACAGTCTTCATTGTTTCCTTGTGGGTGCTTTGTTATGCCTTCATTCCAACCCCTGTTGTTGCCCAACTAACCATCAACGAATTTCTCCCCAATCCCTCAGGCGATGAAAAAACCGATGAGTGGATTGAGCTTTACAACAACTCCGACCAGCCCATTGATATCACCGGGTTTCAACTTCGAGATTCCGTCGAATCTCATCTTTTCTCTGTCACTGCAGACCATCTTCCCAATTCTTCCATAATCGATCCCCAGTCATATCTACTCATATTTCCTCAAGATACCAACAAGTTCTCTCTCAATAATTCTAGTCAAGAAGAGATTTATCTCTACAACAACTCTACCACCAGTGCCCAGCTTCTCGATCACATATCATACAACGGCTCATCAGAAGACAAAACCTGGGGCAGAATTCCCGATGGAGTAGGGGATTTAGTTGCTAATTTGAAACCTACTCCTGGCCAGGCAAATCTGCCACCTCCTACTCCCACACCTACTGCTACTCCTAAACCAACCCCTACTCCCAAACCAACATCCACCCCCAAACTCACTCCTGTCCCTACTATCACCATCACTAACTCTAATTCCAGCACACCCTCCACCCCCACACCTACCCATACCAAAATTTCGGCCACTCCTACTCATTCCGATACCATCAGTACCATCTCCAGTCCTTTAGTATTAGGCACCGCCACTAAACCTGCTTCCTCAAACCCAACTCCCCAAGATACACAAGCAAATACTTCTAGTCATCTCAATCCACAACTTGCTTCTAACCATCGCTATTTTCTCTTTATCATCGCTGCGGGTATCTGCTTTGTTATCACAGCTTTCTTCCCAATGATTAAAAAACATCTCCTCACCAAACTTCCGTTTCTCAAGCTAGCCTAATTTTACCCTTAGGGTTAAAATAATAAGGTGAATAAACTCAAACACTTTCTTTACTTCTATGCTCCAGTAATCCTTTGGGCTAGTCTCATCTTTTATCTCTCCTCACTTTCTACTCTACCTTCCGCCCAAAAAATCTGGTGGGATTTTATCTTCAAAAAATCTGCCCACATGTTTGTTTACGCTGTTCTTTATTTCCTCGTCGTTCGTGCTTTAAAACTCAAATCCACCAAATACTACAAGTGGGGCTACCTTATTTGCATCCTTTACTCCATATCTGATGAGTTCCACCAATCATTCACTCCTGGCCGTAGTCCCATGGTCACCGATGTTGGCTTCGATATTATTGGCATGACCATCACCTACCTAAGATTAAAAAAACTGATATAACCGTCTAACAATGAGACAATTCGACAATTCGACAATTCGACAATTGAGCCATGAAACTACCATCTCACATTCTCCCACCGAAACTTCCAAGCTTGCCCAAGATCTCGCTTCCCAAATTAAACCTGGCTCCATCCTTGCCCTATGCGGCGATTTAGGTTCCGGCAAGACCACTTTCACCCAATCCCTAGCCAAAGCTCTAGGAATTACCCAGCGTGTTACCAGTCCTACTTTCATCCTCATGAGACAATATCCTCTCCCTCAATCATCTGGTATGTTCTATCATCTCGATCTATATCGGATCGGATCCCCAGAAGACATCAAATCTATCGACCTTGAAGAGCTCATCGCCGAAGGCACTAACATCATCGTCATCGAGTGGCCAGAAAAAATTGAGACCATATTGCCACCCCACACTCTCAAAATTTACTTCAAAACCACCTCCGCTACCACCAGAGAAATCACCTTATCTTCACTTTAATAATATATATTAATATAGTGCCTATTTATGAAGCTCTTCCTAGATACTTCAAACAACCTTAAATCAATCATCTGTCTCGACGATCAGGAATTTGTCACCAACTATCAATCGCCCCGCGACCAAAATGTCTTTAGCGCTCTGGTCACCGCTCTCAACCAAACCCACTCGACTCTTGCCGCCATTACCAGTATCCAGGTCTTCACTGGTCCAGGTTCTTTTACTGGCCTCAGGGTCGGCATCAGCATCGCCAATGCTCTCTCCCTTGCCCTCAATCTCCCTATCAATGACCAACCACCAGGCACCATCATCACCCCCCACTATGGCAAACCTCCCGGCATCACTCCCCCAAAATCAGGTTAATAAACCAAATCAGATACAGCTATCCAAGAAACTCCAATCCCGTTTCTCAAATAATTTTCTAGTAGTACTTTTGACATACACACTGCAAAGTTACCCACACAACCATTCAAGTCTTCTTCTATTGGTTGTCTCACAAAATCAAGCCCTGAGAAATCAATTTCTGGCTCAATAGTCTGCAATGCCCTTTTCTCACCATAATATTTTGAAGTCCCAAAAAACATCCCTGCCAAGATCAAACCTTCCCCACACCCAACAGTTATGGCATTAGCCAGATCACGCCACTCAAATCCATCTGGCTTGGGATCACTCCTTTCAGTAACATAAGTACCAATTACACCATTAAACCCCACCTCTCTAACCCAGGCAACTGTTGTTTCCATTCTTTTTGCCTCTTCTCCAACCCAAACGACATCGTCAACATTAGCTTTAAATCGACTAATAACTCCACGCATGTATGATTTTAACCTAGGCTTAACGGCCCCATACCTAAGTCTAGTTTCATGAGATACATTTTCTCCCAACCACAACCTAATACACCTACCCACCTCTTCAACCTCATAACCATTCCTCAGCGCTAAATTATAAAATTCATCTAACAAATGTATCCACATCCAAACTTTATCTCTTCGCAAGATCTTTTTCTCGTCTAATCCACAACCTTTAGTTAACCCCAATAAATCATAGTCTTTTGTTTCCAAACTCATATCTCCATTTTACCTCTTAAAATCAATATTCTTAATCCATTGACAAGTTCACTTTATTCGTCTATTCTTTGGGTACATGTTTACCCAAACAAACCCCATAAATTCATTTGCTTCTTCAGACTCCAGCACCCACATTAACGAGCCCATCGAGGTCTTGGTCCATTTTAGCCACACCGGCTTTAAACCTTTTCGTTTTCTCTGGAAAAACCATTCCTATCAAGTTGACTTCATCACCACCCAGTACCAAACCCGTGATGGCGGTATCAGCTACCTCCACTTCGCCGCTCTCTCTTCCAGCAACCTCTATGAACTCATCTACAATCTCAACGATCACACCTGGAAAATCAAGCAGGCCAGCACTCCCTAACACGTCCGCTGTGGCCGGTTTAGGCGGATTAGTTCAATAGCCCTGTGACCATCACCTCATTAAAGGATCAATTTAAACTCCACCCACCGCACTTTTACAGACTAAGCCGCCACTCCCACCACTTCTTCCAACTTTTCCACTCTTTCCCTCAAATCCACTGTTCTACCATTCAATATCTCTCTATCTTCTCTGGAATCCTTAAGTTCCTTCATCAAATCATCCATCGCTCCGCAAAACTCATCTTTATTCACAAACTTACCATCAAACTCTTCCCTCAATTCATCAAACCTCTCTTCCAGTCTCTGTTCTAAGTCTTTTAAATCATTCTTAGTAGCAAATACCTTGGAAAATTCATCCAGTAACATCACCACATCAGCCTGATTTAGAGTCGGTTTTTGTTTAGTCACAAGGCCATTAAACCAAATTTATCCGCTTACCTTAATCATCTCATTCATCATTACTTCTTACTTCCTGGTCCCATGTCCTGTATCTTACATATCGACATCAACTCTTATTTTGCCACTCTCATCCAGCAAAAATATCCTCACCTTCGCGGCAAACCAGTGGGCATTATCAAAGACGTTGGTCGCACCTGCATCATAGCTGCCAGCAAAGAGGCCAAAGCCCTGGGCGTCCACACCGCCTCCAACACCAAAGAAGCTAAGCGACTCATTCCCTCTCTTATCCTCATGCCTGCCGAATTTGATTTTTACTTAGACGCTACTAAAAAACTCAAAGACATCTTCATCTCTATCTCTCCAGAAGTAGAAATCTTCTCCCTTGACGAAGCCTTTATTAACATCAGTAACTGCCTTACCCATCTCTATCAAAATCCCCACCAACTTGCCCTCCAGATTCAACAATTGATCAAAGACCGACTAGGAGACTGGGTCACCTGCAATGTCGGTATTGCCTCCAACCACTTCCTCGCCAAACTTGCTTCCGAAGTTTCTCCCAAAGGTTCCATCACCACTGTCACTGCCAACAACATCGACGAGTTTTTAGGCACCACCGACTTTTCATCCGTCTGTGGTATTGGTTATCGGCTCGAAAACAGACTTCGATCTTTGGGCGTCACCAATCTCTACTCCATCAACTTTCTCTCCGACGAGGATCTTACCACTCACTTTGGACCCTTCTGGTCAGGTCAGTTACGGCAAATGAGTAGGGGAAAAGATCCCCACATATTTAGCCTTATCGACAAAAATCCCCATATGAAATCCATCGGTCGCTCTATTACCGGCTGGAAGCTATCAGACAGCGAGCCTCAGATCAAACGTATCCTCTACAACTTAACCGCAGAAGTCATCTACAAAACTCGTCGTCAACAATTGGCAGGCCGCCAGGTTAGTATCTATCTCCAAGGTGACAACCAATCTTGGGGAAACCATCTTACTCTCAACCACTACATCAATCACACTGGGGAAATGTTTGATCTCCTCTACTACCAGCTCTACCGTCACTGGCATCGCTCTTTCCAGGTCATTCGCTTCGCTGTTCGCCTTTCCCTCCTCAAACCTCTAGCTCAACTTCCAATTTCTTTCCTCCCTTCCTATCAAAAACAAGAATCTGTTCACCGTGCTCTCGATCAAATCTGGCATCGATACGGTCTTTTCTCTGTTACTTCCGCTCTTTTAAAAGACGGCAAACCCATCATCAGGCCTGAGGTCACCGGATTCCTCGGCGACAAAAAATTCCAGTTTATGTGATATAAAAGCACTAGTCATTATTTCTTACTTCCTGCTCATTATTCCCATGCTCCTTGTGCTCCATGGTGACAATCAAGTTTCCAGTCGCCACCAGTTAAATCAACTTCTCTCCGAAGCCAAACATAAGGGCGTCAAAGATGTCATTCGTCTTGAGGGCAAAATTCTCACCCAAACTGATCTAATCCAAGCTTTAGAAACTACCAGTCTTTTTGGCACAGACCGGTTGATCATTATTGAATCTCTCTTTACCAGACCCAAATCAAAAGCTAAAGACCAGCTCACCTCTTATCTAAAAACCATTGTTACCAACACCAACATCCCTCAAACTATCCTCTGGGAAAATAAAACCCTTACCAAAACCCAACTCAAATCTATCGGTAACCCCAAAGACCTCTGCTTCCCCATCAGTAAGGTTCTCTTTAAGTTTCTCGATGCTCTGGCACCAGGCAAACCTCAATCAAATCTCAAATGGTTTCAGCAAGCCAAATCTCAAGAGCCACCTGAACTTATTTTCGCCATGCTTATCCGCCAAGTCCGCCTCTTGATCCAAGTCAAAGACCGCGCCACCAGCAAACTTGCTCCTTGGCAAGCTCAAAAGCTATCCCGCCAGGCAAGCCTCTTCTCCCCACAAAAGCTCCTCGCTCTTCATCAACAACTCCTCAATCTCGATCACGACAACAAAACCGGCCACAATCTTTCCCCTTTAGGTGATACACTTGACATTGTTCTAGCTACCCTCTAGCATAAAACCTCTTCTCAAAAAGTATGATAAAGTATGATAAATAAGGAGCTGTATGACTTCTCTTGATACATCTATCTTTAAATCCTATGACATTCGCGGTACCTATCCTGACCAACTTGACGAATCCATTGCCGCTGGGGTAGCAAAAGGTTTTATCTCTCTTCTTAAACCTACTCAGATGGTCCTCGGACGTGACGGTCGTACCTCTGGTCCTAGTTTGCATCAGATAATGGTTAAAACTATTACGGCAGCTGGGATTGATGTTATTGATATCGGCATGGTCTCCTCGGACATGTACTATTATGCATGTGCAACTAGAAAACTTCCTGGAATCATGATCACCGCCTCACACAATCCTAAAGAATACAACGGCTTTAAAATGGTCCGCCAAATTCCCTACTTTTTCACTGGAGATAACGAAATTAAGGAAATTAAAGACATGATCATTGCCGATAAATTTCCTGATTATAGCGTCTCCACAACAGGCAATCACACTCAAATTGACATTATGGTTGAATTTATCGACTATATTACCAAATTGGTTGACATATCTGGATTTAAGTCTTTTACCATTGTTGCTGACACAGCAAACGGCATGGTTGGACCGATTCTTGATGCCATTAAGCCCAAACTGCCAAGCATTGATCTCGTTCCCATGTATTTTAAACCAGATGGCAATTTCCCCAATCACGGTGGAGACCCTCTTCAAGAAGAAAACAGACAAGATGTTGTCGCTAAAATCCAGTCTACTAAGGCTGATTTAGGTGTCATGTTTGATCCTGATGGTGACAGATTCTTTGTCATCGATAGACATCAAAGATTTATTCCAGGTGATTTCATGACTGCCATACTGGCAGAGTACTTTCTTCACCGTCATCCTAATGCAAACATTGTCTACGACATTCGAGCTTCAAAAGTCGTTCCAGAAACTATTGCTCAAAATGGAGGTCACTCCTTTGCTAACCGCATTGGTCACTCCTATATCAAAAAACGCATGATTGACGAGAAGGCCATCTTTGGTGGTGAAGTCACTGGCCATTACTACTTCGCCGATTTTTTTCATTGTGATACCGGCATAGTTACTTTATTAATTCTTCTCGATTACCTTAGTCATTCAACCCAATCACTTGACCAACTCATGGATCAACTGCTTCAAAAATATTTCATTTCTGGAGAAATTAATTCTCACGTAGAAAGCGTCCCAAATGTACTCCAAAAGATTGAGGCCCACTATCAAAATTTAGCTCAAGAAATCCTTCACGTTGATGGTATTTCAGCAGAATTTGATGAATGGCGTTTCAACGTCAGAGGTTCAAATACAGAACCATTGATTAGACTGAACCTTGAAGCTAATAACGCCCAACTTTTGGAGCAAAAACGCGACGAGGTCTTGGCCTTAATTAGGTCATAACATGGCTCTAGTTTGTCCTTATATCATCGTCCCCAACCTCATTCCCCAACCTACCTGGGGTGGAGAATATATTGCCCACCTCAAGGGCATTTCCAATTCTCAAAACAACCAGTCCGCACCTCTGATTGATAACCTAGATAAGCTAGGTCAATCCTACGAACTATTCTCAGATACCAAACTCTCCACCAAATGTACCACCAAAGATTCGTCCACTATCGAAATTGGCAATGCTAAAGACCCCCTTCAAACCCAAGTTCACACATCTGCAGACGACCACCCGTTTAACATCAATCAACTTATCACTACCAATCCCCAACAAGTTCTGGGATCCAAAGTTCTCAAGCACCATGGTAATAAAATTGATACCCTTATCAAACTTACTCAAGCTCAGGAAAACTCCTACCAGCTTCATGTTTCTCAGAAAGTGGGGGATTGGGTTGCCAAACCTGAATCCTGGTATTTTCTTGAGCCAGGTTTGATTACTCTCGGTGTCAAACCAAACATTAACTGGAAAGATTATCAATCTGCTTGTCAGCAGATCGACCAAGAAGCCCACACTATCTCTGGATTGATTGTTAATGGTCAACTTTCCCTATCCGCCGGTACCCACAGGCTCAGTCAGTTCATCAAATTTCATAATCCCAGAAACTTTGTCAACCGCCTGTCCGTCCCCAAAAACTGTGCCGTCAATCTTTCAACTGGAGGAGTCCACCATTCCTGGGAGTCTGATTCCACCACTCTTCCTCACGGCAACATTGTCTACGAGCTCCAACAAAACGTCTTTGATCCAGTTTCCACTATCCGCGCCTTTGACCAAGGTAAAATCAAACCAGACGGATCAGTTCGTGATCTAAATATAGAAGACTACTTCAATCACATCGACCATTCTTCCCCAGCCAATATTCCTCAAAACCATATTAGCACCAAAAAAGTCCTCAAACACACTTCCACCTATACCATCCGCCAAATTTTTGACACCAAAAATTACCGTCTTCAACAGCTCACCTTTTCCAAGTCTATTTCCAATCTCTACACCACAACTTCCAACAGTTATCACCATCTTTTCGTCCGTTCCGGCAATATCAGTCTCTTTGTCAACAACCACCACTGGACTCTCACCTCAGGATTCTCTATATTTATCCCAGCATCCGTAGGTAACTACCTTATCAAGCCTTACCAATCCAAAACCGCAACTGTCCTCAAAACCTATCTTTAATTTTGGTTATTTATTTAGGAGCCTTATGAATCTAGACAATAAACACATCATGGACACATTCACCGAAGACTCTCTTCCTAGTCTTTCAACTTGCACCCTAGCCGCCCTAGAACTCTTTGCCGATCAAGGTCTCCCCCAAGTCAAAATTCCCGATTACCACAAGCCCGTCATTGTCGGCAGCGGCAACGCCAAAACTACTGCTAGCATTCTCTACGCTGGCACAAATGCCATCTTTGCCGACGAAAACAACTACCAGCAAGCTCTTGATCAGAAACCCGATGGTGCTGTCATTTTCTCCGCTTCTGGAGAAAAACATGCTACTCTAGTTGCCAACTACTATCATTCCCACCACCTCAACACCACTCTCCTAACCTGCAATCCCCACTCGTCCGCGGGCAAGATTATCGGTCCCCAAAACACTATTGTCACTGCCAAAAACCGTGAGCCTTATACCTACAACACCTCTACCTACATGGGCTGGATCCTTGCCAAAACCCGAGAAAATCCTAGTGACATACTCGACTTTATCCACCATCAGGTCTCTCCCTACATTCCCTCGGACATTGGCAACTATCAAGGTTATCTCCTAGTCACTCCCGAACTGTTTGCCAACGGCAATCGCCTTTTTGACGTCAAATTCACCGAGCTCTTTGCCCGTCGGGTTGCCCGCGACATCAGGACATTCGAAGAACTTAAACACGCTGTTACCGTCATTCCCTTCGACCAAGAGATCTGTATCCAGTTTGGAAGTCAGCATGCTGATTTTGTCGGTCACCAACTCTCAGTGCCTCTCCCCGACAACTTTGGCTTCGCTGCTATTATGGCTGTCGGCTACTATACCATCGGCCGCATCCAAGAAACAAAACCCCAGTGGTTCCAGCAAAACATCGCCAACTACATCAAACAGGCTTCCTCAACCTCCTTTGGCCACGGTCTCTCCGTTATTGTCAAATAACCTTCCCACCATTCAGGTTTCCCAAAGTATCATCGATTATAGTATCATCTTATTAGGCACTATTTTTCTGTGTCTATTTGATGTTTGTTATTGGTTATAACTTATCAGTCATCACATAAACTATAATCTAAACACATGCCTGCCCCCAACTTTCTATCTTGGCTCAACCAGCAGCCATCCAAAACACCAACTTATCCAGCGCCACTGGCAGACCTTATAGACCTTACTCGCTCAGACTTTCCTGTCCCTCCCGGGTTCATTGTCCTCCCCGATAGTTTTGATTACTTTCTCCACGCCACGGGCCTTGATCTCAAAATCGCTCAACATCTGCACGGCGCCAGTCCCGAGCATTCTGACGACCTCAAAGAACGTTCTCAAAAAATCCGCCAGCTAATTACTCAAACTCCTATACCCAAAGGTGTTGCCATCGCCCTTGTCTCTGCCTACAACCACCTATCAGCCCACCTTCCTATCCTTGTCCGCCCCTACCTCCCCTTACCTGTGGGAATCACTACCAATTCCACCATCACCAGTGGTGACGCCAACCTCCTAGACACCATTAAGTCTACTTGGTCCAAGCTTTTCACCCCCGCGGCTCTCACCTACACACTTATTCACCACCACCAGACCCAAAGTCTTACCCCTTTCTGCTTAGTGCTTAACTATCCTGACATTAAAGCCTCTGGCCTTGTATTCACCACCTCATCACAGCCAACAGCTAAACAACATTTGGTTATCAAAGCTGTCTGGGGAATTTCCCACCTCAACTCCCTTCCCGTCATTCCTGATACCTATATAGTTCACAAGAGTTCCCTCACTATTGTTTCCAAAGAAATTGTCCCTTCAGAAAGTATGGATACTTACCAAACATCTCACCACCAAGTCCAAACAGTCTCAGTACCTAGTCAGCTCCACACTCGCCCCAAACTTACCGACGATCAGATCATTACTCTCACCCACATCGGTAAAAATCTCCAACAGCTCCTTTTTTATCCTCAGGTAGCCCATTGGTACCTCTCCCAAAACCGCCTCTTCATTACCGCCACCGCCGATCAAGCTTCGTATCGTCCCCCAGCTACCAAGCCCGACATCAGTCATCAGCTCAACCAAGCTCTTATCTTGTCTGGGCAGGGCAGTTTTGCTGGCATTACCTCAGGTATTGCTCAGGTTGTCACCGACATACACCATCTCTCTAAGCTCAAATCCTGGCACCTCTTAGTCACCTCACTACCTTTAAATACTCTCACTGCCCATCCTCTCCGCTGCCTCGGAGTCATCACTACCTGTTCACCCACCACTGCTGATCTTCTCCACTACGCTAGTCAATTATCAAAGCCTCTAGTCACCAATTGCCCCCAAGCCACCACCAAGCTCAAATCCGGTCACGTCTACACCATTAACGGTGCTACTGGTGAAATTTTCCCTGGTAGTCTTCCCACCACTACCATCAAACACTTTAACTAACTTCTCTAACCTTTAACCTTTAACCTTTAACCTTTAACCTAATACTAATCCATGCCCGTAATTAAACAACTCTTTGCCAACCAAATCCTTGACTCCCGCGGCATCCCCACTGTTCAAGCCACTCTAGTCCTCGACTCTG
>Ga0210057_1002008_pt1 | contig 29907 bp, 28 predicted proteins | sample CryGeyCG2114_010_2_FD_183968 | JGI IMG/M metagenome (GOLD analysis project Ga0210057, IMG submission 183968) | Groundwater microbial communities from aquifer - Crystal Geyser CG10_big_fil_rev_8/21/14_0.10 (SPAdes) (version 2) | ecosystem: Environmental > Aquatic > Deep subsurface > Groundwater ...
CAGGCCGCCTCTCGCAGTTTCGCCTGCTGGCGAAACATCTCTGCGAGCTGCAAATCCTAACAAAAGGCAAGCAGTTGCCTTTTGTTTATTTTTATTTGTTTAACTAAAGTTAAACTTGTGGGTAGGGAGGGATTTGCACCCCCGTAGGTCAGAGACCGCAAGGTTTACAGCCTTGTCCGTTTGACTACTCCGGCACCTACCCGAATAACAATTTTTAATTTTTAATTTTTAATTTAGGAAGAAGACATTTTTAGATTAATTGACTTTAACATAAAAAAACTAACTATTCAATAACTTTACTCTGTTCTGCTCTCCATTTGTCAATCTCTTTGTGATAACCTGAAAGCAAAACCTTAGGCACTTTTCTTTTTTTACCCTTTATTTCAATCACTTCTGGTCTTGTGTATTGAGGATATTCCACGAACCCGCCACCTTTGGCAACTCTTTCTTCAGTCAAATTCTCGGAATGCCCTAAAACGCCAGGTAAAAGTCGCACTACTGCTTCAATAACCACTAAAGCTGGTAATTCCCCGCCCATTAAAACATAATCCCCGATTGAAACAACTTCATCGGCTATATACTTAGCTACTCTTTCATCAATGCCTTCGTATCTGCCTGAAATTAGAATAAGCTGGTCAAGTTTAGCCCATTTTGAGGCCATTTTTTGGTTAAACTTTTTCCCCCGTGGGCTAAACAAAACAACCTTTGCTTTGGAAGGAGCTAAGCTCCTTCCTTTAAGGGAGTTTAGCTCTTTTAGGACTTCAACTGCTTTTAAAAGTGGTTCGGCTTTAAAGACCATTCCTCTACCCCCGCCAAAGGGCTTATCGTCAACCACCCTGTGCTTATCGCAGGAGAAATCTCGTAAATTATGTGCTTTTATTTTTAAAATCTTCTTTTTGATCGCTTTACTTAAAAGCGACTCCTCTAAGAAAGGGGTAATTAGCTCAGGAAAAATTGTTATAATATCTATTTGTATATTTGCTTAAGTTAAAGAAAATATAAATACTAAAAAAACGCTAATTTATTATAGCGCTTTTTTAGTTTTTTTAAAAGGTAATTTACAAGCTAAGATCCTCTAGATCTGTTTTCTTGTCTTCCCTTGGAGCTCTTTGAACTCGCCCGCCCTCTGGCTCTTCAATCTTCAAGTTAACTCTTGCATGATTTTTTAAGCCAACAATGCGAACTAAGTTTCTGATTGCTCTAGCTGTTGAACCAGCTTTGCCAATGATTTGACCCATATCTTCTGGGTTTACTTTCAAAGTAAGCAATACGCCCATTTCGTCAACCTTCCTGTCAACACTAACATCTGAAGGATTGTCAACAAGGGCTTTAATCAAGAACTCAAGGAATTCCTTGTCTTGTTCTTTTGCCATATTGTTTCAATATCTTTTAAGATTAGCGACCTTTCTATCTATCAAGTTTATTTTATCCCCTATTTCATTTTCTGTCAACCCATAAAGGGCTGTGAATAAAAAATATAGGGAAAAATGCAGGAAGAACATTTCAAGTTTAAAGAGCAAAATGTTTGCGTTCCTCCCGCATTTCTCACCAAATTATATTAATATAATAGCATAAAAAAATATAAAAGTCAAGAGCAAAAAAGACAATTTAAATTTCTTGGAACATTTTGTTTCAATTAGAATAAAGTGTCCTATTTTCGACGATCGTCAGAAATAGGACACTTTTAACCGCTTTTTTCCTTTCTTTCTTACCCTTAATAATAATACGACCGCATTATTTTTAAGAGTAAAAGTTATCGGGGCAAAGTTGTCGGTATCTGATACCGACGGGACTGCTTTTTTAGTTATTTTTTAAGGGCAAAAAGCGAGGATTGTTTCTCTTGAGAAAGCGAGGCGAAAAATTCACTAATAAACTCTAAAGGCGAACGTTGTTTTTCAATAAAGTTAGCTAAAACCCAAGCCACGCAAAGTAAAATATGATATTCTTCAAAACCCTGGTTTAAAGCTGAAAAATAAGCTGGGTGCGATTTATTGATTAAAATGGTGTTTTCTAACATCCTTCCTAAGAGATACTTATTCTCGTTTTCTTCAAAACTAATTGTAACTTTGGGCTCTTTTTTTTGCTTTTCCGCTTTTTCGCTTGTTTTTTCTTTTCCTTTAAGCGAAATTTTATCTTTTTGAGGAGCTCTGGTCGTTTCTTGTTCTGAGGTAAAAGTAACCACAGGCAGGTCGCTTGTTTTAATTTTTTTGCCTTTAACAGACCTTTTAAAACCAAATAAAGCGGTAATCTCTGGAAAATCACTTAAAACATTTAAAAGAGCTTTCTGAATTTCTTTAGATAAATTTTTAAAATTTTTTTGTTTTTCTAATAAAGGCACTTCCGTGCCTAATTTAATTAAAACAGGCAAAATCGCTTCTTGAATGGCTTTTCTTAAACGATAATATTTTTTTAAACTAGTGCTGTCTTGCAAAAAATCCGCTTTATTGGTGGTTAAAAGCCACGATAATTGCGGCACTTCTACTAAACCAAAAATCCCGCTGGTTTTGAAATTAAAACCAAGCCACTCCCACCCTTTTTTAATAATTTTGCCATAAGTTGAAACAGCGACGCCACTAAACTCTTCACTTATCATCTCAGGCGACTTTCCCATAAAACCAAAACCAGCAATTTGTTTGGCTTGGCCGTTTAACTTAATTGGAAAAACCTCTTTTAAAGTAGCTTGGCTTAAAAAGAGGGGTGCTAAAACCTCTTTGCCTTCAACAAAAAAACGCACGCCTTTAGGATAAATGAATTTTAAAATTTTCTGTTGAAACTCTGGCAAAAGCAAGGGAACAAAATGTTTTTGGGTTGTTTTTTCAATAAAGTCAGGCGAAAGTAAAACCGAGTTTTTGTCAGAAAGAAAAATAGAAACCGCTGTGCCCCTTGTTGTTTTAACTTTGCCAGAAAAAGGGATAAATTTCCAGGGCGCTCTAATTGGCGACGACAAGTGCCACGAGGTAGCGGCTCTTGAGCCATAGCCCCCCTTTGTTTCAGTTAAAACCTGTTTAGTTAAAAGCAAGGAGAGTTTTGCACCAACGCCGGCAAAACCAATGCCTTCGCCCCTTTGTTTAGTGGTGGCGGCTATATTGTGATAATTTTTTAAAACATCTCTGCGCATTCCCAAACCGTCGTCGATAATCGTTAAAGAGCTTTCTAGAACATCAATGTAAAAAGAAATGATTTTTGCTTTTGAATCAAGGGCGTTAGCGATTAACTCAACAATAATTACCTCTTCAATGGGTAAGGGGTAGGCGTCTCTGATGTCTTCTAATAAATGTTTTAAATTAACTCGTGTTTCGTACATATTTTTCTTTTCTTGTTTTATTTTATAACAAAAAAGCCGTTTATTCAAGAGAAAACGACTTTTTTACAAGTTAAAATTATTCAGCGGGTTTGGCTTCGGGCGTTTCAGGGGGAGCTGTTTTTTCTTCTGTTTCGCCCTCTTTCTTTTTGGACTTGGCATGAACGGCTATCTTTTCACCCTTAATAACGCCCTCGCTGATTAAAAAATTGTGCACCCTGTCAGAAGGTTGAGCACCTACTTTAAGCCAGTGTTCAACCCTTTCTTTTTTAATCCCTTTTTCTTTGGTAATAGGGTTATAGTTGCCTAAAATTTCTAAAGATTTGCCCGCTTTAGCTGAATTTTTCTTATCGCAAACAACCATTCTGAAAAATGGTTGGTTTTTTTTGCCTTTTCTTGTAAAACGTATTGTTAACATTTATTTTATTTTTTAATTCCAATTTTTAGCTTCAAGCCCGTTTTGAGCAGCAGCCACTTCGGCCTCTTGTTTAGAAGACCCTTCCCCTTCTGCTACCTTTTCTTTATCAAGATAAACGCCAACAACAAAGCTTTTAGCATGATCTGGGCCCCATTCTTTAACCACCCTATAAGATGGAGTAATGCTTACTTTTTCCTGTGACTTTTCTTGAAAAAGGGATTTGGCATCTTTATAAGAGCCCTCTTTTAAAATTTGAGGCAAGCCCTTAATCAAGTGTTTTTCAATAAATTCCCTTGGCTTTTCAAACCCTTGATCAAGATAAAAAGCACCTAAAAATGCCTCTAAAGTGTTAGCTAAAATATATTGCCTAGCTTTACCCCTATCTTTGGCCTCGCCCTTAGATAAAAGCAAAAATTCACTAAAATCTAATTCGCCAGCCAATTTAGCCAAACTTTGTGAGTTGACAAGGGCAGCTCGCCAATTTGTCATCTCCCCTTCTGGGTTTGGGTACTTATTATATAAATACTCAGTAACAGCTAACTCTAAAACGGCATCCCCTAAAAACTCTAAACGTTCATTGTGGTCAAGGGGGAAACTCGGGTTTTCGTTTAAGTAAGACCTATGACAAAAGGCCTGCTGTAGCAATTTTTTGTTTTTAAAGGATATGTTTAACTTTTGCTCAAGTTCGCTAAAATCTTTCATAATAAAAAATCTAAATGACAAAATCCAAATAACAAATCAAGTTCAAAATCCCAAGTTAAAAATTAATTTTACATTTAAAATTTGGGCTTGATTTGCTATTTGAACTTTAACATTTGACATTAATGCTCTATCTCTATTTCTTTATAAATGGCTCCCAAAACCCCATTAACAAACTTCCCTGAAGAAGGCCCACCAAAGTTTTTGGCCAACTCAATCGCTTCATTGATAGCTACTTTAGGTGGCACCTCGTCTTTGTTTTCGTATAAAAGCTCATACAGGCCAATCCTTAAAACATTTCTATCAATAATTGTTAATTGACTCAAGGGCCTTTCTGGGGCCGAACTTTGAATAACCTTATCTATCCTTGGTAAATGCTCTTTTACCCCTAAGGCCAGCTTTTTCGTAAAGTCCTGCTCGTCAAAACCAGCACCAAAAACCTTGATATTTCTTTCAACTGTTGCAGATAAATTTGTAGATTGGTTGTAAAAATCCCATTCAAAAAGGGCTTGTAAAACGATTGAACGGGCTAAATGTCTGGATGCCATAGCTTTTTTACTTTGCAGAAAATAAACTCTAAGTTCTAAATAAATTTAAGTTAAATCCTAAACTCTGAACAAATACTAAATTCTAATATCTAAATACTAAACAAATACTAAATGCCAAATTTCCAAACTTCCCTTTCGGGGCTTTTAAATTTTTGTTTGGAATTTATAATTTAAGATTTGTGATTTGTTTAGGATTTAGGATTTCGGATTTAGAATTTTTGTTTGGAAAGTTCTTCCAGTGTCATTGGCTTTTCTTTCTTTTCTTTTTGGCCTTGTTTTTCAACATCTTTAATTTCTTTTTCTCTTTGTTTCTTTTCTTTCTTTTCCAATTTTTTCATCACATCAATAATTTCCCTACCTTTGTAAAAACCGCAGTGCTTACAGACAGTATGGGGCAAAATAGCACTTTTGCACTTTGCGCATAAAGAAAAAACCTTCTCTTTTAAAAAGAGGTGCTGTCTGCGCCTTCCTTGGCGGGATTTTGTATTTCTGTGTTTTGGTACTGCCATATTTCTTAATATAACAAACTTAACTTAAAATTGCAAGACCTTCTTAAAAAACCTTAAAAAATGGTTAGCCCTTTTTAAGAGGATAAAAAGATTTTCTGTGCAAGGAGCAATGGCCATTAACTAAAATAGCTTTAAAATGGGCTTTTGTGCCATAGCCCTTGTTTTTGGCAAAACCATATTGGGGATATTTTTTGTCTTGCTTTTGCATTGAATTATCTCGGCTAACTTTAGCCACAATAGAGGCCAAAGCAATTAAGGGTATTTTCTCGTCCCCTTTTATTATGGGCTGTTGGTTTCTTTTTATCGGTATCGTAAAATTGCCGTCTATTAAAAGCAAGCCCGCTTTCTTGCCGATTTTCTTTTCCAGCCCCATAACCGCCCGAACCATCGCCGATTTAGTCGCCTCAAAGATATTGATTTTGTCAATCACCCCCTCCCCGACCCGACCCAAAGCAAAAACAAATTTTGGGTTATTTTTTATCTTATCAAAAATATATTCCCTTTGTTTGGCAGATAATTTTTTTGAGTCCCTTATTTTTAGATTTTTCTTTGTGGTTTTTAATTTTTCATTTTTCATTTTTAATTTTGTGATAGCGCAAGCAAAAACCGAACCAGCCAAACAGCCTCGGCCTACCTCGTCTACGCCAAAAACAATTTGTTGTTTTTTTGCCATTGCCCTATTTTAACATACCTTAACTTGTATTTTAAGCCCTAATCGGAACACAAGCTAAAATCATCGGGTCAAAAGAAGTTCAATTAGAAAATTTGCCAAGCCACCTTCAGGGTATCGCGATTGACTTTCTAAACAAACAGATAAAAGTATGTTCAGCTGAAATTATCAACCCATAAGCCGTTTTAAGAATAATTCTTTAAATGGCTTTTTGCTTAAAATAAAAAAATAGGTTATAATTTGTTAATTGAACATATTAATAAACATATGAATTATCAACACATTTTAACTAATGCTGAAGTAGAAGAAGAGCTTCGTTTGTCTGCTTTACAAGAAAGGCCTGCTAATTTTTCAGGCAAAATTTTGCCTTTTTTAATCTTGCAAGAAAGAACCTTAGACACGGGTTTAAACTTAGAAGATGCCATTGTTTTGGGCTCAATCTTTTTAGAAAAAACTGAAATTAAAGGCCCCTTAAACCTAACAAGAGCAAGCATCAAAGATTCTTTTTATTGTGGGTTGGCTAGAATAAAAGGCGATGTTATTTTAAAATCAGCTAATGTTAAGGGGGTGGTTAATTTAATGGGCACAAAAATAGAGGGCTCTCTTGATTTTTCGGGCTTAACTTTAAGCGGGTTTTTAAGCTTGGCCAAAATTGATGTTAAAAATGACGTTAATTTAAAGGCCATTCGGATTATTGACGCTTATCATGTTGGCTTAATTGTTAAGGGAGATGCTTATTTAAGAGAAGCAATTATCGCTGGAAGCATTACTTTTGAAAACTCAATAATTGAGGGTTCTTTAGATATGTTAAAAGTTTATATCGGCGGGGCCTGCAATTTAAAAGATGCTAAGGTGGCCAACACCCTTGTTTTAAAGGACTCCACAATAAAAGGCAAACTCGACCTTGAAGGCACTGAATATAAAGAGCTAATAAAATAATAAACCGTGAACAAAAAATGACGAAATCTAAATGATGAATGACGAAAAAATAACAAAACCCCAATAACAAGTTCGTCATTTTGGTTTAGGCCTTGGTCATTTATTAGTCATTCTGGTTTTGTTATTCGTCATTTTTAATTTTATGCGTTTTACTCATCTACATGTTCATTCGCATTATAGCTTGCTTGACGGCTTACCTAAAATAGACGATCTTTTAACCTATACGCAAGAATTAGGCATGGATTCAGTTGCCTTAACAGACCATGGCGTTTTATACGGCGCGGTTGAGTTTTACAAAAAAGCAAAGAAAGCAGGGGTTAAGGCCATTTTGGGCTGCGAGGTCTACACTGCTTTTGAAAGTATGCTTCAAAAACGCCCAAATATTGACCAAAAGAAATACCATTTAATTTTATTAGTTAAAAACGAAATTGGCTACGAAAACTTAGTTAAGTTAGTCACTCGTGCTCAATTAGAGGGCTTTTATTATAAACCAAGGGTTGACGATGCCCTTTTAGAAAAACATTCTGAAGGTCTAATTGCTTTGTCTGCCTGCATCCAAGGCAGGATCCCCAGGATGGCCATTAATGGTAAACAAGAAGAAGCGGCTGAATTAGCTAAAAAGTACCAAAAAATATTCGGACCAGGAAATTTTTACTTAGAAATTCAAAACCACCCTAATTTACAAGGCCAAAACGAAGCGAATCAATGCTTAATTGATTTTTCTAAAAAACTCAATATTCCTCTTGTTTTAACAAATGATTGCCATTATTTAAGAAAGGAAGACGCTTCTGCTCAAGATGTTTTAATGCTTATTAATACCGGAGCCAAACTTGACGACCCAGAGCGCTTAACAATGCAAGGCAATGACTTTTCAATGACTACCCCAAAAGACGCTTTTGATTTTTGTCAAAAATTAGCCGTAGAAGAGGCCGTAAGTAACACGCAAATTATAGCCCAAGAATGCTCTTTTGAGTTCGAGCTCGGCAAAACAAAACTGCCCAAATTTCAAACCCCAAGCCAGCAAACGCCGATGGAATACATTCGGGAATTATGTAAAAAAGGGTTAGAAGCTAAAAAAACAGAATTCGAAGATATCGAACAAGCTAAAGAACGGCTAGAATATGAACTAGGAGTTATTGATAAAACTGGTTTTGCTTCTTATTTTTTAATTGTTCAGGACTTTGTTAGCTGGGCTAAACAAAACAGGATTGTTGTGGGGCCAGGCAGGGGTTCAGTTGGGGGCTCTTTAACAGCTTATCTTTTAGGCATAACTGAAGTTGACCCCTTAAAACACGGGCTACTTTTTGAAAGATTTTTAAACCCTGAACGTATTTCTATGCCTGATATTGATCTTGATTTCACCGACCGCAGAAGAGACGAAGTTCTTAATTATGTTTCAGAAAAATACGGCTCAAGTCATGTCGCTCAAATTATTACTTTCGGCACCATGGCCTCAAGGGCTGTGCTTCGTGATGTGGGCAGGGCTTTACATTATGAATACAGCTATTGCGACAAAATAGCTAAAATGATTCCTTTTGGTTTTGATTTAGAAAAATCTTTAGCGGATGTCGCTGAATTTCGCCAGCTTTATCAAACAGACCAAAAAGCCAAAGAGTTAATTGACTTTGCTAAAAAACTTGAGGGTGTGGCTCGGCATGCCTCAACCCACGCTTGCGGGGTAGTAATTTCAGCTGATCCTCTTGACGAATTAGTCCCCTTACAGTACCCAACCCAAACAGACAAAACCATTGTTACCCAATATGAAATGCACTCAATTGAGGATTTAGGGCTTTTAAAAATGGACTTCTTGGGCTTAAAAAATTTAACCATTATTGAAGATACTTTATTAAGAATCTATAAGGTACAAAACAAATCAGTTGATTTATCAAAAATTGATTTTGCTGATAAAAAAACAATTAAACTTTTCCAAGAAGCTAAAACAACAAGCGTATTCCAATTAGAATCACAGGGAATGAAGCGCTATTTAAAGGACTTAAAACCAAACGGCTTTGAAGACATTGTTGCAATGATAGCTTTATATCGCCCCGGCCCAATAGAACTTATCCCTGAATATATTTTAAGGAAGCACAAGAAAAGGCCTGTTGAGTATTTGCACCCCTCCCTAGAGCCAATTTTAAAGCCAACTTATGGCTTACCTGTTTTTCAAGAGCAAATTATGAAAATTGCCCAGGTTTTGGCTAGTTTTTCTTTAGCTGAAGCTGATGTTTTAAGAAAAGCGATTGGCAAGAAAATCAGAGACCTCTTAATGGAACAAAAAGAGAAGTTTATTTTAGGGTGCATTAAAAATAATGTTTCAAAAGAAATAGCCCAGCAGGTATTCGCCTGGATAGAGCCCCATGCTAGCTATAGTTTTAATAAGTCACATGCTGTCGCTTACGGGATTATCGCCTTTAAAACAGCTTGGCTTAAGGCCCACTACCCCGTTGAGTTTATGGCCGCTGCCCTTACTTCAGAACAAAATGATATTGAAAGAGTGGCTTTTTTAATTGAAGAATGCAAAGAAATTGGAGTTGAGGTCTTAGCCCCTGACATTAATGAAAGTTTCCACAACTTTTCTGTGGTGCCTAAAGAAAATAAAATCAGGTTTGGCTTAAAAGCCATTAAAAATGTAGGGGAAAACATTGTTTCTAATATCATCGCCGAACGAAAACAAAATGGCCATTATAAATCCTTTTCTGATTTTACTTCAAGGATAGACACCAAGGACTTTAATAAAAAATCGTTAGAGGCCTTAATTAAGGTGGGTTCTTTTGATAAGTTTGAAGAAAGAAACAAACTCTTAGAAAACTTAGAAACTATTTTGGGCTTTAACCGAGAAATCAGAAAAAACAAACAATCAGAGCAGGGTTCTTTGTTTGGCTTTGCTAATGAGGGCAATCCTTTTATTTTGGTTTTAAAGGAAACACTCCCTATTAAAGAAGGTGAAAAACTAAAGTGGGAAAAAGAGCTTTTGGGCCTTTTTATTTCTTCACACCCATTAAAAAAAATGGAAAAGTTTTTAGAAAGAAAAACTGTTTCCTTAAGATCATTAAAACAAGATAGCTTTTCAAGAAATGTGGTTGTTGGGGGGTTAATTGCTAGCGTGAAAAAGATTTTAACTAAAAATGGGCAAAATATGCTTTTTCTTAAATTAGAGGACTTAACTGATTCAGCGGAAGTGGTTGTTTTCCCCTCTTTACTTGAAAGCAAGCCGGATTTGTTTGTAGAAAATAAAATTGTTTTTATAGCCGGTCGCAAAGATATACGAGATGGAGAAACAAAAATAATCGCTAATCAAGCCGAAGAAATAATCCAAGAAATATAGTTTTTGGTTGATTTTCAAGGGTTTTTCTGTTAAATTTAAGCAATAAATAAAAACTATGGCAAGCAAACAAAATAAAACCAGTAAAACTGATTCAGTTAGTTTCGAAAATAAACTAACCGAGTCAGAAAACAGCTTAGAAACACAGAGGCACTCAATAAGCCATATTATGGCTTTAGCTGTTAAAGCCCTGTACCCTGAGGTTAAGTTTGGAATTGGACCCTCAATTGAAAATGGCTTTTATTATGATTTTGCTTTGCCCGCCGAAGCGTCAACAGGCACGCAGGTGGGGCTTTCACCTGCCGACTTGCCCAAAATTGAAAGCAAAATGAAAGAACTTTTGAAACAAAATCTTGCTTTTAAAAAGAAAAATATCAGCAAAACAGAAGCAAAAAAGCTTTTTAAAGATCAACCCTATAAATTAGAACTTATCAAAAAATTACCTGGAAAAACTGCCTCTCTTTATGAATCAGGTGGGTTTGTTGATTTATGCAAGGGCCCCCATATAAAAAATACAGCAGAGATAAACCCCAAGGCCTTTAAGTTAAGTAGAGTGGCTGGCGCTTATTGGTTAGGTAATGAAAAAAACCCAATGCTAACCCGCATTTATGGCTTATACTTTGCAACCGAGAAGGAGCTAAGCTCCTTCGTTGCCCAACAAGAAGAGGCAGAAAAAAGGGATCATAGGATCTTAGGGCAAAAGCTTGACCTGTTTTTAATAAATCCAATGGTCGGCATGGGGCTTGTTATGTGGCAACCCAAGGGGGCTATGCTTTGGCGAATAATGGAGGACTTTTGGTATAAAGAACATCTAAAAAATGGCTACGAGTTAGTTAGAACCCCTCATATTGGTTCAAGAAAACTCTGGGAAACATCAGGCCATTGGGGTTTTTATAACGATAGTATGTACCCACCTTTAGAAGTTAGCCAGACCTTAAAAGATATTCAAGAAAAGAAAAAGGCCAAAGCAAAAGAAGAATATTTACTAAAGCCAATGAATTGCCCCTTTCATATAACCCTTTACAATTCAAAGCCACGAAGCTACCGTGAATTACCAATTCGTTGGGCAGAATGTGGCACGGTTTATAGATACGAGAAATCAGGCGAACTTTCTGGTTTAACAAGGGTACGGGGCTTTACCCAAGATGATGCCCATATTATTTGCTCTAAAGAGCAAGTTAAAGACGAACTAAAAAGAGTAGCTAGGTTTATTGTTTTTACCTTAAAAACCTTTGGCTTTAATGACTTTAATGTTTATTTATCACTAAGAGACCCAAAAAACAAGAAAAAATACGCTGGCAACGATGTTGGCTGGGATTTTACCCAAAAAGTGCTAGCCGAGGTAGCCGAAGAAATGGGCTTTGCTTATAAAAAAGAAGAGGGCGAAGCCGCTTTTTATGGCCCTAAGCTTGATTTTAAAATAAAAGATTGCTTAGGCAGAGAATGGCAATGTTCTACTTTACAATTTGATTTTAATTTGCCAGACAGGTTTAAAATGAGCTTTATTAACCAGAAAAGCGAGAAAGAACAACCTTATGTCTTGCATCGGGTTTTATTTGGCTCTTTTGAGAGGTTTATTGGTGTTTTAATCGAACATTATGCAGGTGCCTTTCCTTTATGGCTATCCCCTGTTCAAGTTAAAATCCTTCCTATAACAGAAAGGCACAACGACTATGCCCTTGGGCTTGCAGAAAAACTAAAAGAGCAAAACATAAGAGTAGAAACCGCTTTAGAGGCCGACACTTTGGGTAAAAAAATAAGGGAGGCGGAAATGCAGAAAATCCCTTATCTTTTAATTGTTGGCGATAAAGAAATAGCCAACAAGAGTGTGGCAGTTCGTCAGCACGGTAAGGGCGATTTAGGTTCAATGCCTTTGCCTGAACTAACCGAGTTACTTTTAAAAGAAATAACCATAAAGAAGTAATCAATAAAAGGAAAACTTTAGAAATAAAAACATTTTGTTTTTTATCTTAAAATGTTTTTCTTTTAAAAATAAAATGCGAAAAACAATTTTAGTGGCTGTTGCTCTTTGTTGTGTGGCCTTAATTGGCTTGTCAGCCATAGCTTTAACAGCTAAAGCCCAGGAAGAGCCCGTGCCAACTCTAATCAGCGAAGAAGAAGTTTCAGCTGATGATTTAGGGGTTGCCGAGCCAACCCTGTTGCCAGGGAGCCGTTTTTACTTTTTAAAAGATTGGTGGCGAGGCGTTCGGTCTGCTTTTGCTTCAAGCCAAGAAAAAAAGGTTGAATTAAAACTTCAATTTGCCTCAGAGCGGCTCGTTGAAGCCAGAGAGTTAGCCAAGCAAAATAAAGTGCAAGCATTGGAAAAAGCGATAGAAAAATATGGCGAAGAACTAGACAAAATTAAAGGAATAGCTGACAAAATTAAAGGCAATGCTTCAACCAGCGAAAGTGTGAGCAAATTTTTAGATAAATACGCTAACCAACAAGTGCTGCATAATGAAATTATTAACAAGATTAAAGAAAAAGTCCCAGCTGATGTTGCTGAAAAAATAGAGCAACAAAGAGAGCAGCATTTAGAAAGGTTCGGCGAAGTGATGCAAAAATTAGAAACAAGACAAGAAAAGGTTCAAGAAAGAATTGAAAATGCCGTAGAAAATGCTCAAGAAAAAATAGAAAACTTTCAAAACAGAAAAGGAGAAATCCTTGAAAAGATTGAAAGCAAGCTCCCAGAAAGAATAAGATTTAGAATCCAAGGGGGGCAACCAGGCGAGCTTCTTGGTGGCGATAAAGACGAACACGGTTGCATTGGCTCAGCTGGCTATACTTGGTGCGAAAGCAAAGTAAAATGCCTAAGAGCTTGGGAAGAAGCATGCGAGCAGGAACAGGATCAAGAGCAAAACTAGAACCAAAGTGAAGATATTCAGAATCAAAACCAAGAACAAAACCAAGGTCAGAATGACAATGGAAATAACGCTTCCAGCAGTCAAGAATGTCAAGGCCAAGGTCAAAAATACTTGCTCACTGGGAATTTGCCTCGGTGAGCATTAAAGTACTTGTCTTTGTTTTTTGACAAAGCTGTTTTAATCTTTTTTAACTTCTCGGGATCATCTTGGTCAGGTTGAATAATTTCTTGAAACTTTTTAAAAAGCAAGGATTTCGTTACTTGTCTTTGAAGCAAATCAAATGTCCGAGCTACGGATATTTTAAGCTCTTCGTGGAGGGCTCGTAGTCCTTGATGGGTTTTTAAACAGAGCCCTCTTTTTTTATCCTTGAGTGTTCCTGACAAAGAGAGGTCTTTTAGTTTTCGCAGGGGGTGTGCCCAGCAAAGCTGGTGATACTTAAAAAGGTTGCGGTAAGCTCCATAATCATCGCTAACGCCCACTTGATTAAAATGTCCTTTGAGATTTTGGGCAAAGGCCTTCGGTTTCTTGTAGCCGAAAACCATTTGTTCTAACTCCTCAATCCTGAGCCGTAATTTCTCAATTAAAAGTTTCTGTTCTGCGACAAGGGCTTTCAGGGTTGTGTTCTCCTCTTTCAAGAGTTTAATCTGTTGTTCTAGGAGCTTAACTTTTTTTCTTACTTTAGGGTGAAGCATTCCAAAATTCCTTAATTTAATAAGCCGTTGCTTGATTTCATTTTTGTTTAGTTTGACAGCCATAATTCTTATGGCTTAATTATCCCAACAATCATTTATGTTTGTCGAACGGAGTTATCCCCAGTGAGCAAGTATGGTCAAAGCTATTGACTTGATCTTATTTTATGCCATACTACTAACAGCTCTCGCATAGCCCACGAAAGGGGGTGGTTTTTTTGAAAGGGTTAATAAAATGGTTTAATCAGTGCAAATTTAACCTTTTGGTAAGACGCCCCTTGATAAAAAAATTTAAAAGAGGAAAATTGCCAAAGGTGAAAAAAATTGCCGATTTAGGAAATAAGGGACTTGTCCTTTATTTCCAAGACGGAAGCCAAGGGCTGATTAAACCGGAATAAAAAATATGGCAAACAAATAGTTTGCCATATTTTTATTTAAAATAAAACCTAAATTAAAGTTGATGATATGCCATTAGTTCTTCAAGGGATTGTTTGGGTATCCCCTTAAAAACAAGATCAGCTATGTGCTGAATGGCTTTCTTAGTTAAAGCTGGGATTGTGTTTTCTTTGGGTTTTTCAAAATCATCTTTATTAACATAAATAACCACCGTGTCTTTACCTGCTTCCTCTATTTTTCTTTTAATCGCGTTTGGATTAGTGGTAATTTGCAAAGGCACTTCTATCCCACCCCTAAACACAAGGGTTAAGTCCTTTTTTCCGCTGTCTGTGATATTGTCTGCAAGCAAAACATCTTTAACCCCTGGAAGCTCTTTTAGATCTTCAGCTAACCAAAATTCAGCTAAATGACCAAACTGCTCGCTTTTAGGGGCTATTGGCTGCTCGTAATTTTCTTTAGTTTTTAATGTAAATGGATTTATAACGCCTGCACTTTTATTTTTGTTGTTGATTTTAATTTTTTCAACGCCTGAGTTTAAAATAACCCTCTTTTTTTCAAAGTTAGAAGGCGGGACTATATCATGCTCGGGCTGCTGAAACCTTCTTATTTCTCCCATATTTTTTTTCAAACCAACCGAGTCGATTTGAACTGACCCGGTCAGTTTGTTATTATTGTTATTGTTTTATTTTAAAACTAAATGCAAGGTTTTGCAAGTTTTAGGGGTTTATGGTAAATTAAAATAAAGAAAAACAAGATAAAATAATAAAAAATAAACTCTACCAAAAAGTTGAACGATCGTCAAGATTTATGGTAAAACAAAAAACATACTTTATTCGGGCGTTTGGTTGCCAGTTTAATAAGGCCGATGCTGAAAAAACAGCCAAGGTTTTAGAAAAAAAGGGCTACAAGTTATCCCCTTCCCTTTGTGGGGCTGATTTAGTTATTGTTTTAATGTGCTCTGTTAGGCAAAAGTCAGTTGAAAAAGTTAAAAGCCAAATTGCAGACCTTAGAAAAACAGATAAACAGATTATTTTAAAAGGTTGTATTTTGCCAAGTGATAAAAAAATGTTTGAGGCAATGGGGGTTAAATTTTCTTTTAAAGGGTTAAGCAATTCTCAAATAAAAAAAGAAAAGCCCAAAACGGGTTTAGTGGAAATTGGGCAAGGGTGCAATAACTTTTGCTCTTATTGCGTTGTGCCTTATACAAAAGGCCCTGAAAAATACCGATCCCCTCTTGTAATTATTGGCGAAGTAAAATATTTAATTAAAAAAGGGGTAAAAGACATAACTTTGATAGCCCAGAATGTTAATTCTTATAAGTTTAACAGAACCAACTTCGTTGGTTTATTAAAGGCAGTTAGTAACCTTGAAGGCGATTTTAAAATAGGGTTTTTAACCAATCACCCTAAAGATATGTCAGAGGCGCTTATAAATGTCATTGCCACATTGCCTAAAATAAAAAAAGAGATTCACTTACCTTTGCAGTCAGGCAGTAGTAAAGTCCTTAAAAGGATGAACCGCCACTATACCAAGCAAGATTATTTAAAGTTAATTCAAAAAATAAGAAAAAAAATCCCTAATGTCCGTTTAACAACCGACATTATTGTTGGCTTCCCGGGTGAAACTGAAAATGACTTTGGAGATACCCTTGATGTAATAAAAAAGGCCCACTTCAAGCAGGCCTTTATATCTAAATATTCCCCAAGGGAAGGCACGGCATCTTTTAAACTCAAAGACACTATACCCTTAGAAGAAAAAAAGAGAAAGGAACAAATTCTTTTAAAGTTGACGAAAAACAATGCCAAAACCTAAAAATAAAATTATTGTTATTTTGGGGCAAACAGCTACTGGGAAAACGGGGTTGTCGATTGTATTGGCTAAAAAATACAAGGGTGAGGTTGTTTCTGCTGACTCAAGGCAGGTTTATCAAGGGCTTGATTTGGGCTCTGGTAAGGTAACTAAAAAAGAAATGCAGGGCATCCCCCACCATTTAATTGATGTTTCTTCGCCTAAGCGCAAGTTCTCGGTGGCTCAATTTCAAAAACAGGCCTATTTAGCCATTGACGATATTTTAAAGCAAGGCAAAACCCCCTTCTTGGTAGGAGGGAGTGCTTTTTATTTATATTCTGTAATTGAGGGCTGGCAATTCCCTGTAACCACGAGGGATGAAAAGTTAAGAAAAAACCTTGAAAAGAAAACAGCCGAACAACTTTTTTCTCTTTTAAAGGACCTTTCTCCAAAAAGAGCTAAAACTATAGAGCCAAATAACAAAAGGCGCTTAATTAGAGCTATTGAAATAGCTAAGCAATTAGGTAAAGTGCCACAAGTGATCAAAAAACCAAAATATGACTGCTTAATTTTGGGCTTAAAAATGCCAAATGAAGAATTAAAAACGCTCATTAAAAAACGACTTTTAAAACGGCTACAACTTGGCATGGTAGTTGAAGTTAAGGGCTTAAAAGCACAAGGTTTGTCGTGGAAGCGGCTAGAAGGCCTTGGCTTGGAATACAAGTGGATAGCCCTTTACCTTCAAAAAAAAGTAGGAAAAGAGGAAATGATAGAAAAATTAACAACCGACATTTATCACTTTGCCAAACGGCAAATGACTTGGTTTAAGAAAGACAATACAATTCATTGGCTGCCCCTTAAGAAAAAAGGGTACTTGCATCAAGCAAAAACGCTCATTAATCGGTTTTTAAATTAACTTATTAAGCTTTTTTTGTCATATCTCTTATTAGCTATCCTGCAAATCCCAATAAACAAAACAATAAAGAGCCAACCCAAAAAAGAAGAAGATAACCGCCTGACCACAGCCAGATAGCAAGATAAACGCTTAGCACGGCAATCAAACAACCAAAAACAATTAACAGAATATCCATTACTTTTTCTCCTTTTAAAAGATTATTTAGCTTAAAATATCTTTTAAAACACTAATAGCCAATTGAGGGTTGGCTTTTCCATCTGATTTGGCCATTAAACGGCCAACCAAAAACTGCAAAGAGGCCTTTTTGCCTGCCTTGTAGTCATTGGCTGGTTGTTGATTCTCTTTAATCACTTCTTGGGCTATTTTTTCAATCTCTTGCTCGTTGCCTATCTGTTTTAAGCCCTTGCTTTCAATGATTTGCGATGGGCCAGCACCTGTTTGAAACATTTCGAAAAGAAGCTCTTTTGCCATTTTAGAAGATATTACTCCTGAAGCAATCAGGCCTATAAATTCAGCGAAATTCTCCGCAGTTACCGAGACCCGGTCTCGGGAACCCTTGAGGCCGGGTCCCTGGTTTTCTTTTAAAAGGGCTTGGAGATCCGTTGATAAATAATTAGAGGCAAGTTTAATTTGTTCTTTTTTTTCTAATTCCGAGACAACCTTTTCAAAGTAATTGCCCAAGTCCGGTTGAGAAACATATAAATCAGCTTCTTTAAAAGATAAATCAAATTCTCTTTGAAACCTTTCCCTTTTAGCTTGAGGCAACTCGGGTACCTCTGCTTTTATACTTAAAAGATAATCCTCTGTGAAGCTAATTGGTAAAAGGTCTGGCTCGGGGAAATACCTATAATCATGGGCTTGTTCCTTGCTTCTCTGAGAAAAGGTTATTTGTTTTGCATCATGAAACCCCCTTGTTTCTTGAATAACTTTTTCGCCTTGGTTTAAAACTTCGGACTGTCTCTTAATTTCATACTCAATTGATTTTTCAACACTTCTAATCGAGTTTAGGTTTTTTATTTCTACTTTGGTGCCTAATTTATCACTCCCCTCTCCTACTATTGAGATATTAACCTCACAGCGCATTTCTCCCTTTTCCATATCAGCTGTTGAAACATTTAAATATCTTAAAAGTAATTGAAGCTCTTTAATAAACTCTCTGGCCTCTGTGGCTGAATGAATATCTGGCTCAGTTACTAATTCCATTAAAGGTACACCTGCTCGGTTTAAATCAACCAAAGAATACTCATCACTCTCATGTAAAAGCCGGCCTGTATCTTCTTCTAAATGGATTCGTTCAATCCTAACTTTTTTTGTTTGAGCTTTAAAAAAATGGTCATTAGCTTTTTTTTCGTCATTCTGGTTTTGGGATTGGTCATTTCGAGGGCTATTCTCAATTGACACAGCAATATCTAAGAACCCATTACGAGCCATAGGCAAGGCATACTGGCTAATCTGATAACCCTTAGGCAAATCAGGGTAAAAATAGTTTTTTCTTTCAAACCTATTGAAGTCGCAAACCTCACAATTTAAAGCTATAGCTGTTTTTAAAAGCTGTTTGATGGCTGTTTCATTGGCTACAGGTAATGTCCCAGGTTGAGCGGTACAAACTTCGCAAATATTTTGATTGGGCTTTGTTTCGTTTGAGTCGTTTTTACAGCAACAAAACATCTTTGTCTGCGTGTTTAACTCAATGTGAATCTCTAAACCAATTGTTGGAAAATACTTCATGAAATTGTAAACCTAACTAAGTTAAGTTTATTTTCTCTTTCTCTTAAGGGCTGTTTTGCACCCTTGAATTATTTTAACTGAACTGCTGGTTCCTATAATATCTGCCCCCGACTCAAGCATTAAAAGGGTGTCTTTGCAGGTTTTAACGGCTCCAGAGGCCTTTATTTTAAGCCCAGGCGCCCCTTCTTGCATTAGCTTCAAGTGTTTAGCTTTTTCCTTTAATTCAGAGTTATCTAAAGGGTCTTTGTCAGTGGCTGTTTTAACACAAAAAGCACCGGCCTTTTTAACTATACTTGAGGCCTGTTTAATTTCTTCATCCGTTAAATAGCCACTGCCTAAAATAACTTTAGTCGGTAAAATACGGCAAATCTCTCGCAAATCCTCTAAAACATCATCATATCTGCCATATTTGACATCAATCACATTAATCACCACATCTAATTCATCAGCCCCATCTTTTTTGGCTTGCTTACATAACTCTACTCTTTTGTAATGAGGAGAAAGCCCCATTGGCGGGTCAATTAAAACAATGGTTTTTAAATCAGTTTCTTCTAATTGGCCACTAACAAAAGAAACCCACTCAGGGTTGACATCAACCCCTCTAAACCCGTATTTCTTGGCCTCTTGGCAGGTTTTACGAATATCCTTAGCCGTTGCCTTTGGGTTTATGTTAGTATGATCAATTGTTTTAGCAATGTCTTTGAGCTTCATAGGTTATACATTATTTTATTAGTTTATAATAGCAAAAAATGACCCTGCAATCAAGAATAAGTTTATTTTTAGCTATTCTCCTTCTTAGAGACATTAGGGCGGGTGAGCAATTGGAACTTTTGAGAGAGTTCCTCTAACTTCTTTTCGTCGCCTTGTTGTTCAGATAGGGCAATTTCTTTGGCTAATTGAGCTAAAATTGTCTTTTTATTTAAATTGCGTAATTCATATAAACAGGTCTGAAACTCAAACTCAGGGTCGTCTTCTTCTAAAAGCTCGGCCTTAAAAACGCACTCGTCAATCAAACCTTTAAAATCAGGATTTTTTTTGCTTAACTCGTCTAAAAAAGCATTGAATTCTTCTTTACTTTTAATGGGCGTTTTTTCGCAAACATCTTTACAGGCCTGAAAAATAGAACGAGTGGGTTGAGTTATAAAGAGAAGGTCATCCTCATCAATATACTCTAAACGTTCGGGGGCTATAATGGATAAGGCCAAGGCCTTTTCCTCTAACATTTGCTTACGGCTTTTAACAGCCGGCTTAATCGGCTTTGTTTCAGGAACAACTATTTGATTAGCTGAAAACGAACTTTCCCCTTTTTGAGGGATAATTTTCTTGAACTCCTCCATAACCGCTTCTTCAGAAACCTTTAATAAATAAGTTAATTTTTGTAAAAAATGGGACTGGGCAATTTTACTTGGTAGTTTTTTTATTTCCGGCAAAAGAATGCCTGCTATTTCTTTCTTGCCTTTAGCCTCACTTATATCAAACTTATTGAAGGCGCCCAAAAAATAAAAGTCCATAATATCTTTGGCTGTGTCAATTTCTTTTTGCCACTCTTTGGGGTTTTCTTTTAAAATATCAGCTGGGTCTTTTTCTTGTTGCATGGTGATAACTTTAACCTCAAAACCAGCTTGTTGGGCTAACTCAATACTTCTTTTAGTGGCCATCCCACCGGCCTTATCCATATCAAAAGCCGTTAAAATGTTGTTGGTGTACCTTTTAATAATTTGCAAGTGATAAGGCGTTAAGGCCGTGCCAGACACCGCGATAGTGTTTTCAAAGCCATGCTGATGCGACATTATCACATCGGTATAGCCCTCAGTTAAAATAACAAAATCCTTTTGCCTGATGGCCATTTTAGCAAAGTTTAAGCCATAAAGAATACGGCTTTTATCATAAAGGGGGGTGTTTTGAATGTTTATATACTTAGCAATTTCTTCTCTATTAGGTAGGGTTGAATGCTCAAAAACCCTACCCCCAAATCCAACTACCTGTGAGTTTAAATCAAAGACAGGAAACATTAGGCGGGCTCTAAATCTATCGTAAGGAATTTTTGTTTTCTCTGATACAATGGCTAAGCCAGCCTCAACAACTTCTTCCCTTTGATAACCCCTTGAGACCAAAAAATCAGATAAGGCCCGCCAGTTATTTTCTTTTGGCAAAGGTGAAAAACCCAAACGAAACTTTTTAACAGTTAAGTCAGTTAAACCCCTTTGTTTTAAATACTCTAAAGCTAAATTGCCAACTTTAGTTTGCTCTAATTGTTTTTCAAAAAATAAGCAAGCGATTTCTAAAATTTCATAGAGCCGTTGCTTTTTTGTTTGTAATTCTGGATTGGCCTTATATTGCTGTAAGTCAATGCCTGCTTTTTTAGCTAAAATGCGTAACGCTTCGGGAAACTCAAGGCCCTCAATTTCTTGCACAAATGTAAAAATGTCCCCTGATTTGTTACATCCGAAACATTTGAAACTTTGACGGGCCGGGGAAACAAAAAACGAGGGTTTATTCTCGTGATGAAATGGGCAGCAGGCCCGCATATTTATACCTGTTTTTTCTAACTTTAAATAAGAGGAAACAACTTCCACAATGTCCAGCCGCTCTTTGATTTGTTTGACATTATCTTGAAACATATCACCCTTAGTTTAGAATAAAACTAAACTAATTTCAAGAGAAGAATCTCTTAACAGATTGACCCCGTTAGAGGTTTTTACCTCTAACGGGGTTGACAAAGGGGGTTGAAAAAGGGTAAAATAAATTGATTTACAAAGTAATTTTCAAAGCCCGCCTTCTTTTGGGTTGATTTTATAAGGGCGGGTTTTATTAAATAAATTATGAAAATACTCTTTTTATATGATTTTCCTTTGTGGCTTGTAAGGCAACTGCTTGCCTTACAAGGGGAATTTTAGGAAAGCCATGTCGCTAAAGGCGACGGCTTTCCGTTAAAAAATTCCCGGGTGTAGTTGATATATGTTCGCCACACTCGTCTGACACCCCCATAATCTTTACTAAACATTTAATTATGAAAATACTCTTTTTATATGATTTTCCTTTGTGGGGCAGTGGCTCCGGTATTTACTTACGAAGTTTAGTCCAAGAGTTAACTAAACTCAATCATAAAGTAGGTATTATTGCTCCTGATAATAGGAGATTTTTAGAGGATAAAATTAAGCAATACCAAGTTAAAACGCCTCAAATCCCTGTATTTATTGGCCACCCCGAATTAAAAGGGGCGAAACGTTATTCAGAACTTTCTTCAAGGGAAATTACGGAAATTTATAAATCATTTTTAGACACAACCCTAGACGCTGTTCATAATTTTGAGCCAGATATCATTCATGTCCATCACCTCTCAATTATTTCTTGGGTGGCGCGTTATTTATACGCTTTAAAGGGTATTAAATATATCATCACTACCCATGGCAGTTGCTTAAGTAACTTAAAAAATAATCGCAAGTATTTACCCTTATCAGATGATGCGGTTAGAAACGCTAGGGCCATTACCACAGTTTCAGGTAATACTAGAAGCCATTTTTTGAAAATGTTTGGCCGCCATTATGCTAAAAACTTTCATGTAATTGCTGGCGGGGTTGATCTTAAACTCTTTAACAAAAAACCTGACTTAGAAAAAATAAACAAGAAGTATAAGTTAGAAGGCAAAAAAATTGTCTTGTTTTGTGGTCGTTTAACTTCAGAAAAAGGTGCTAAATATTTAATCACATCCGCTAAAAATATTCAAGGCGAAGTAGTAATCGTTGGCGAAGGCCCTGAAAGAAAATTTTTAGAAGACACAATTCAACAAAAAAAAATAACTAATGTCCATTTAATTGGCTATATGCCTCACGAAGATATTATTGATTTTTATTTCAGAGCCGATGTTTTTGTGGCTCCCTCGGTTGTTGAAGAGGCCTTGGGCTTATCAATTTTAGAAGCGATGGCTGCTAAAACCCCAGTCATAGCCACAAGAAAGGGGGGCATCCCGCTTTTAGTTAAACATAACCAAAACGGCTTATTTGTGCGCCCTCGCAACTCTCAGGCAATTGCTGACGCTTGCAATAAACTTTTAGCTAACGATGAACTAAGGCATAAACTAGCCGAACAAGCCAGAAAAACAATTGAAGAAAAGTTTAGCTGGAAAACTATTGGCGAACAATTCGATAAACTTTATCATCGCTACGGCAATGGCAACGGTAAGCACAACAACCCCCTGAAAAAAGGGCTTCTCCCTAAAAGCTTTAATCTTATAAAAAATAAATAAGTTTAAACTCTCACAGGACCGACTCGTGGGAGTTTTGTTTTATAAGAGTGTTTATGATACAATAATACAATATGAAAATACTAATGTTGGCCCCCTTAGAAAGGGCAGTAAATGAAAACCAAACAGCGGCTCGGCCACGGCTAGTTTTTGATTTATCTGTTGAGCTAATAAAACAAGGGCATCAAGTGGCCCTTGTTGGCACAGCTGATTCTTTTGTTAAGGGGGCAAAAATAATTCCTGCAATTAACAAGGGCTTTTATGAAGTGCAAAATATGCAGGCCTCCCCTACTTCTCTTACTTCAAGCTGGCTATGCTATTTAACTAAACAAGCTAAAATAGCGGAAAAACTCTCTTCTCAATTTGATATTTGCCACTCTCACACCAAGCCAGAGCTTTTGCCTTTAATGGCTAAGTTAGAATGTCCTTTAGTCACAACACTTCACTTAATGCCCGACACCTTACTTAACGAAACACTTTCTCTTTTTAAGGCAAATTTAGTTGTTCCTTCAAAAGCTGTACAGCAAAAAATGAAAACGAGGTCATTGGTAATTTATCATGGTATTGATACAAACCTTTATTCTTTTAAAAGAGAAAAAAGCGATTATCTCTTTTGGTTAGGTAGGGTAAGCATGGCTAAAAACAAACAAGGCAAATTTGCTGATGAAAAGGGCGCTCTTTGGGCGATTAAGTTAGCTAAGGCCACTAAGTCAAAACTAATAATGTCAGGTAATATTGAAAGCAAGGAGGCCTTTGACCAAATCATTAAACCCTCTTTGTCAAACAAAATTAAATGGCTTGGCTGTATTTCTTTTGAACAGCCATTAAAAAAACAAGAAGTGGTTAAACTTTATCAAAAAGCCAAAGCGGTTTTAATCACCAGCCAGTTAGAAGAAACCTTTTGCCTCGTGGCTGTTGAGGCCCAGAGTTGTGGCACGCCTGTAATTGCTTTTGATAAAGGGGCTTTAAAGGAAGTTGTTAAACATAGCAAAACTGGTTTTATTGTTAAGCCCAACGGCTTGCCTGAAATGAAAAACGCTTTAAAGAAAATTGACAGCATTAAGCCCGATGACTGCCAACAATGGGCTAAAGAAAACTTTTCTTTAAACAAAATGGCTGAAAATTACATCCAACTTTATCAAAAAATTTTAGGAGGAAGGAGCCTGGCTCCTTCCTAAAACGACTTGATTTGCTTTCCAAAATTAAAAAAATGACAAAAAACAGAAAATTAAATATAGCCATTATGGGCACGAACATTGCCCCCACTCCCCCGGGGCCTAAAACAATTTACGCCCCCTTATGGATAGCCCATGATTTAGCTATTGGCTTAAAAAAACGAGGGCATTCAGTTACCTTGTTTGCTGCGAGCGACTCAAAAACACCTCTTAAAATTGTTTCAGCTGGTTTGCCTTGTTTTAAAAATAATAAAGAATGGCAAAGGGCCCAAGAAAGATTAAGCGCATACGAAAAAAGAATTATGCAAGGCGAGCACCAGTACACTTGGGCGATTAAATGGAAAGAGGTCTTAAGGGAAAACTATGAGTTATTATTAGCGAGCAAACTCTACCAAATGGCCCAACAAGGCAAATTTGATATAATTCAGTTTCATTCGCCTTTGCGGGTTTTACATTCAGCACCCCTTGTTAAAACGCCAATATTTTTTACTCTGCACGACCCACTTCGCCACCCCTTTGATTCAGGGGCAGTTAAAGCAATTTGTGACTCAATCCCTTATAAAAATGTCAGGTTTGTCAGTATTTCTAATGCCCAAAGAAAGCTCTCCCCTAATTTACCCTATGCTGGAACTTGCTATAACGGCATTAACATTAATAAGTTTAAGTTTAAAAAAGAAAAAGAAGATTACTTTTTATTTGCAGGCAGAATAATCCCCCAAAAGGGCTTGCATATAGCTGTTGAAATTGCTCGTGAAATGGGCTTAAAATTAAAAATAGCTGGGCCAGTGGGTAAAGAACAAAAATCATATTTTAAAAATAAAATAGAACCCCATTTGTCTTCTAAGATTGAGTACTTAGGCACTTTAACCCCCTCACAAATGGTACCACTCTATCAAAAAGCCAAGGGCTTTTTAATGCCAATTTTGTGGTCTGAATCATTTGGCTTGGTAATGGCCGAGGCCATGGCTTGTGGCACACCGGTGATTGGTTTTAATAAAGGTTCAGTTGCTGAAGTTGTTAAACATTGCAAAACTGGCTTTGTTGTTAAAACAAAAAGAGAAATGAAACAAGCGATTGAGCGAATTGGACAGATCAAGCCCGAGGACTGCCGTGCTTGGGTTGAGCAAAACTTTACAATTGACAAAATGGTTACCTCTTACGAAAAGCTTTATTTAAAATACGTTTCCTAAAAATCACCAAAAACTTTGACGATCGTCAAGATTTATGGTAATTTAATGTAATTTAATTTTTCAATGTTTATCAAAGATATCGACAATAAAATAGCCCAAACTCTGAAAACCCTCAATTTAAGGCCAAAACTTGACTTAAGAAAATTCAAGGCACAAGATAAAAGATTTTACACAACGCCTTGTTTGGATAAACAAGGTAAAAAAGTTCTTTTTAAGGCCTTAATAAGCGCTAAGAAAGAAGATGTTTTGCGCTTAAAAAAAGAAATCTCTCTTTTAGAGGCCTTTGGTAAAATGTCTTTGGGTGAAAAAATTGGGGCTTTAAAGATAATAAAAGCAAACTTAAACTACCCTCAATGGGTTTTAAGGGATTATGTAGAAGGTAAAATCATTGGCCACCATTTTGACCTTTACAACGAAAAACCAATAATTAGAAAACAAATAACTGACAACTTAATTGTTTTACAGAAAGTCAAAACAACTAACTTCCCCCTAAAAAAGAAAACAGCCAGTGACTATTTAAAAAAAATTAACGAGTTCGCTAAAGAAAAAATTGTTCAAAAAGAAGCTAAAGAAGAAATCATAATTTTAAATCAACTTTTTTTAAAAAATAAAAAACTTTTAAATAAAAGCAATAATGTTTTGTGCCACGGCGACTTCACAATGGCCAACTTTTTCACTAATAAAAATAAGCTTTACTTAACTGACTGGGAATTAGCTTGCTTGGGCAATATAGCCAGCGATATTGCCAGAATCTGGATCCAAACCTTCAGATACCCCTCTTGGCGAGAAGCACTTATTGGCGACCTTTTAAAGAAACTCAAAACTCAAAAAAAACAATACCTTTTTAAAGAACCTTTCTGCTTTGAAGTAGCCTATCAGGCCTTTGTTGAATTATCGTGCAATTTATTAGCTAAACACGATAACCTCCCCTTGCAAACCTCAATGCGAACTACCCTCCGCAATCCTTTAAAAAATATCGAATAACCTTACAATCGTAAAATTATTAATAAGTTCACGATAGTGAACTTATTCAACCACCTCAACAAAGCCCCCTTAATTTAAAAAGGATTTTGTTTTATAAGGGGGGTTGTGATATAATTATCAAATAAAAGCGAAAGTAAAAAACATATTTAATATGAAAAAATTAAAAATAGCACAAGTCGCCCCTTTATGGTTTGCCGTGCCACCCAAAAAGTATGGGGGAACCGAAAGAATCGTTTCTTTTTTAACCGAGGGTTTCCACGAAAAAGGTCATGATGTTACCTTGTTTGCTTCGGGTGACTCTAAAACAAAAGCTAAATTAGTCCCGTTTGTAAAAAAAGGGCTAATGGAAATGGGTATGCAATGGGGGCATTACTGGTGGAACTTGTTACATTATTCAGATGTTTTCCAAAAAGCAAATCAGTTTGATATTATCCATTGCCACTGGGAAATGATGGGGACATATTTTCAAAGGTTTGTTAAGACCCCAGTAATTCATACCCTCCACAATACCCCAACCGACAAAAATCCATTTTGGAAGGTCTACGATTATTTTAAAAATGACGCTAACTTGGCCTATATTTCTAAGTCAGAAAAAAATAAAGCTAAGGTTAAAGTAAAAAATAGTTTTGTGGTTTATAATGGCATGGACATGGACCCATTTTATTTCAACCCAACCCCCAAAGATTATTTTGTTTGGGTAGCAAGAGTGTCGCCCGAAAAAGGCATTGAAACAGCGATTAAAATAGCTAAAAAAGCTGGGGTAAAACTATTAATGGCTGGGCAAATTCAACCTCAAAGAGAAAAATACTTTAAAGAAAAAATAAAGCCCCACTTAAATAAAAACATTCGCTTTTTAGGCGAACTTACTTTAAAAGAATTAGTTGACTTGTATGCCGGGGCTAAGGCCCTTTTATACCCGATTGACTGGGAAGAACCCTTTGGCTTAGTAATGACAGAGGCGATGGCTTGTGGCACGCCTGTGATTGCCTACAACAGAGGTTCAGTGCCTGAAATAGTTATTCATGGTAAAACTGGCTTTGTAGTTAAAGATGTCAGAGAAGCAATTGCCGCTGTAAAAAAGATTGACCAAATCAAAAGAGAGGATTGTAGAGAGAGGGTTTTGAAAAACTACACGAAAGAAATAATGGTTAATAACTACGAAAAGCTTTATTATAAACTATTGGCAAATAAAAAATAAATCTCTTCGTAGAAAATAAAAAACTCGGGAGCTTAATTTCAAAGAATCCTATCGGTGGTTACACCTTGTGCCACTTTTATATTCTTTGAAATTAACTCCCTCGTTTTTTTAGTTTTCCTTGCTGTTCTTTTTTCTTTTTATAGGGTTAAAAGCTTTTCGTTGAGGGTTTTTTATTTGATGCGGTAGGTTAAGGTAACGCTAACGGTTATTTCCTGCTCGCCGGCTTCAATTTGAGGCACGGCAATCCCTGATTCCATTTTGGCATCCATGGCAACTCCCCCGCCCATGCTGTAACCATAATAAGGAGTAACCCCGCTTTCGTAAATATTAATTATCTTTTTTAACTTCAAACCACTGGCCTTAGCTATACTTTGGGCTTTTTGTTTAGCGTTAGTAATGGCATCTTCTAAAGCAAGGGCTTTGACTTTATCCATATCATCAACGGTAAATTGCAAACTACCAATTAAGTTACCACCCTTACTTACTGAAACCTCTAAAACATCACCTACTTTGGTGAAGTCCCTAACTTTAATCGCTATTTCTTGGTTTAAGGTATAGCCCCTAAAATATCGGCCTGTTTCTAAGTAATCATATCTTTGGGTTAAGGAATAATTGGTTGTTTGGATATCTTTTGCCTCAACGCCTAAACTTTTTATCATTTCAATAATAGCATTCATTTTAGTGTTATTTTCATTAACAATTATTTCAATGTCTTTGCCTTCTGTGGTAACCCCTGCTCTTATTAAGGCCACATCAGGCACTATTGTGGCTTTACCTTCAGCGAATACACTTATTTCTCTCGGTGTATGACTAGAGAACCAGCCCATTAAAGAGTTAATTGACTGAACTGTCCATAAACCAATTAAACCAACAACCACAATGGCTGTTAGAATAAACACTCGCTTTGAAAAATCAATTTGTTTTTGTTCCATATTGTTATAAGTTATTAGTTTTTTGTTATTTGTTTTCTCCCCCGACCTTTTAAATCAACACGTCTTGTATGCTATATTTTGCTCACCTTTTAAAATTTTGTCAACCATTTCAATTTCTTCTAAAATACCTTCAATTAATTTATACTTTTTTGCTTCTTCAAAAGAAACCCAGGCAAAACTTTCGCTTTCTTCGTTTAAAACCACCCCAGCTGACTTCCAATTACAATAAAAACTCAAAGCAATCACTGGGACTCCATCTGGCCTTATAAAAGCCATATCCAGTAAATACTTAATATCTTTTATTTCAAGCCCAACCTCTTCTCTTATTTCCCTTTGAAGAGCTTTTTCAAGCACTAAATACCAAACATCTCCAGTGGTTTTCGGAGTGTTTATATAATCATCAACTTCTACGCCTCCGCCCGGCACAACCCACATTAAAGGCCAGGGCTTTTTGTTTCTGCTTCTCTGAGTAATTAAATACTTGCCATCTTTGACAATAATGGCTGGGTGCCTAGTTGAGTTGGGTCAATATGCCAATCAAATTTTATTTTAGCATTTTTAAGTAAGTCAGCAACAAACCAATTCTTTTCTTTGAGGATAAAATAAATATCTATGAAATCACGGCTCCTTGGTTTTTGATAAATAGTAAATATCTTATTAACAGCAATATCAAATAAGCTTTCAACTTCCAAGAGATTCAATTTTGGCCCCTTTTCAATCCTCTCAAAAGGAAAAAAAGTAAACCCTGTTTTAATAATGTCACCATCTTTTAAGTGCAGAAAAAAAAAGGTTACGGTTATGACTTGTTTCAAAATCAACTCTTTCTATCCCGATTTCTTTTTTAATCGTTTTTAAATAAATAGAAATATCTTGAGGATTAACTTCCTTTTCGGAAAAAAAATCTAAATCTTCTGAAAAGCGATGCTTAAGATAAAACTCAGCTAAAGCAGTGCCTCCGGTTAAATAAAAACTTTGACAAATATCTTTATTTTTACTTATATAAGAGAGAGGAGCTTTTGTTGGTTGCCTGTTAAAATGCTTTTTGTTTTTGTTTGGGCCATAATAATAAAGAAAGAAATTTCTTTTTTAACGGATCCAAGTCAAGATAAGGCCAATATTTTTTGGTTAGTTTTCCGCTAATCTTCTTGCCACCCAAGCCATAATTTATCGCCTGTTCTAATTTCCAAATTTCATAGGCCACAGGATCGCTTTTTTTAAATTGTTTTTCATCAACTGACCAATTATACATATATTTACTTTTGAACTTAAGCGATATTTAGTAAATCACGAATAAGTGTTAAAATAAAGGTATAAAGGTTATAAATCTTACTGCCTAATTTCAACACTTATTTATGGCTACTAAAAGTTATTCACAACATAGAAAGAAGCTCCCAGTTA
>Ga0210057_1002013_pt1 | contig 29834 bp, 48 predicted proteins | sample CryGeyCG2114_010_2_FD_183968 | JGI IMG/M metagenome (GOLD analysis project Ga0210057, IMG submission 183968) | Groundwater microbial communities from aquifer - Crystal Geyser CG10_big_fil_rev_8/21/14_0.10 (SPAdes) (version 2) | ecosystem: Environmental > Aquatic > Deep subsurface > Groundwater ...
CAAAACTTATTAGTACTACTGGAATCCATTCACGTTTTTGTTTTTCCCAGAGTAAAATTACTACTAAAAATAATAAAATATAGACCCAAGAACCTAAGAAACTTACAACTAACATTATTTTATCTAATACTGGATTTCTAAACTGAATTAGTATTGAAGAATACTTATCTAAAAAGAAACTTAATATTAGTGCTAAAGACCATAAGATAAAGATATAACTCTTTTTCATAGTATTATTCTATATTAGTTGTTTAAAAACATTTTGAATTAGAAAAGATTATATAGAAATATACTGTCTATTATATATGAAGTATGTTTACAACTTAATATTAAGAATTTTACTTTGTTTTGTTCCTTTAGGTTTATTTTATGTTATTTTTACACCTTTGACTTTATACGGGGTTTATTTATTATTATACGGTTATAATCCAATTATTCTTGGAAATGGATTTATTATTAAGAATCAGATTTTCAATCTAATAGAAGCTTGTATAGCTGGAAGTGCTTATTATTTTTTATGGTTTTTAATGTTATTCAGCAAGGATATTAAAATTATTAAAAGAATTAAAATTGTTTTATTGGGATTTGCCTTGATTTATATTATGAATATCTTCAGGATTGCTTTATTGGTATTTATTTCTATGAATTATGGAAGTAATTTATTTGAAGCTGTACATATGATATTTTGGAAATTTTTAGTTGGTGTTTATGTTGCTTTGGTCTGGATATTTTTAGTTTATATTTTTAAAATTAAAAGTATGCCTATATATAGTGACTTGAAAGAATTATATAATAAAAGCTTATTTAAAAAGAGAAAATAATTATTTCTTTAAACGTTTATAGACAAAATAGATTACTAATAAGATAATTATTACTATTGCAATAATATCTATTTGTCCTGAATAAGTATGAACTACTTCCCATTTTTCATTTAATAGTATTCCTAAATAAGACAAGAAATTGTTCCATATAAATGCTCCGATAAAAGTATAGAGAATAAACTTTTTTAAATTCATTTTTCCTATACCTGCTGGAATAGAAATAAGATGTCTTACAACCGGAATAAATCTACTAATCAAAATTGTTAAATCTCCTTTATGTTTAAACCAGTTCTCAGTCCATTTTAAATGTGATAAATCTAATAAAAAATACTTTCCAAATTTTCTAATGAATCTTTCTCCTCCATATAGTCCTATATAATAAGAGATTAAAGATCCAACTATTGAACCTAATGAACTAATTAGAGCAACACCTAAAAAACTAAATCTCCCTTGATTAACTAAAAATCCTGCAAAAGGCATAACAAGTTCACTTGGAACAGGCAAAATCATGCTTTCAAACATCATTAGAATAAATAATCCAGGATAACTTAGAAAAGAAATGAGAGATATTATATATGTTATAAGCAATTCTATAATCATTTTTTATTGAGCTCTTGCAAGGCCAATAAATCCCGGGTTGTTAATTTCTTCTTTGATCTTAATTTGTCATAGGCCTCTTTTGTTTTTTCTATTACTTTTTGTTTGAATGTTTCTTCTGTTTTTATTTGTCTCTTTGATTGATCTTCTTTTAGTGTTTCTTCTATTCTTTGCAATAAGTTTGATTTTCCGTTTAATAATTTAATTAATGCCAGATAAGAATTTTTTAAATCTATAAACCTTTTAAAAGACACTTCTTGCTCTTTCCTTAGTGTTCCTACTTTTCTTGATTGATCAATAAAATCTTGATAGGACTTGTTTTCTTGGAATATTTTTGTTACTTGTTTATGAACTGTATTTGCCTTGCCTCTAAGTTCTTTTACAGCTATATAAAAATGCTTTAATTTAGTTATACACTCGTCAAAATCTTTTCCTTCTTCATATTTCTTTTTTAAGGTTTTTATTTCACTCATTAATTTTTTTTCTTTTTCAAAAGGATAAGCTTCTGTTTCTAATCTATGCTCTATTTCTTCTATTTTTTTTCTTATTTTTGAAGGATCTATTCTATGCTGAAATCTTTCTAAGGCTTTTTGTTTCTGTTTATTAAGTGTTTGTATATTATCTATAACTGACTTAACCTGCGTATTATAAGCGTCTCTTTCTGTTTTTAGAAGATTTATTTCTTTGGAGATTTTTTCTTTTTCTCCTTTGCATTCTTTAAAGATCTTTATGTTATCTGCTATTTCTTTTTTTAGATCTTCTTTTTTTTTGAAGAAGAATTCCTTTTCTCTATCGATTTCTTCTAAATTTTTTTTGAGTCCCACTACCTCTTTCTTTAAAATTTGGACTTTCCCTTCTAATTGTTTCCTTTCTTGTTGAGATAACATTTTAAAAAAATAAAAGTTTTTTAGCCGAACAAAGCGCCTAAACCTTGTGCTGCTTCTGCTTCACTAACTTTCTCTTCTTTCTTTTCTTCTTTAGCTTCTTTGTGTGCTGGTCCTGATGCTGCTGAAACTGCTACTGCAGATTCTTTGATTGCTTCATCTATGTTTACGCCACTTAAAGCTGCTATTACTGCTTTTACTTGACCGGAGTCTGCTTTTGCTCCTGCTGCGTCTAGTACTCTCTTCATGTTTTCTTCTGTTATCTCTTTCTTAAGGTTGTGAAGTAACAATACTGCGTATATATATTCCATTGTTTTAACCTCCTAAAAGTTTTGTATTGGTCTCCTTTTTGTTTTTTGTTTTATTTTTTGATCTTGAAGATTTTTTAAAATATCCTGAGCTTTTTCAGAATATTCATTATATTTTTTATCAGTTATTATTGCACTATTTTCTATCTCATTTGCTTGAATGTTTTCTATTTTACCTTCTTCTTTTTCTTCTTCAATTAGTTCTGTCATTTTATCTTCTAATTTCTCTTCAATTATTTCATCTTTAATTTCTTTGATTACTTCTGTCATTTTTTTTTCTTCTTCAGCTTCTTCAATTAATTCTTCCATTTGTTTTTCTATTTTATCTTCTTTAGCTTCAAATTTTAAATCTAGTTTACTTGATAATCCTGTGTGTTCGCTATTTGCTTTTGCCAATAAAGTTTTTATTGTTTCTTTAGTTGGATAAGCTATTTTTACTGCAAGATTGAAAGCATAACTGTGTGATAGTTTTAATCTTTCTACATATTCTTCTTCATTAATTGAAAGTACCTCTTGATTGTATATCATTCCTTTTTCAAATGCTGCTAAAAGATTAAGTTTTATTTCTATAGGTTTTATATTCATTTTGGTTAAAATTCCTGATACTTTATCTGTAATTACCTGGCCTTTTTTAACTAATGTAACCGGGGATTTTATTACTAATTTACCTGCTTCTACAACGGTTTTTATTCCTGCTGCACCTAATTCTCCCATAATTGGACCGGGAGTGAATTGTGTTGGTCCTGCAGGTATAATAAGATCCATAGGAGCTATTTGTCCTGTTTTTGCAAAAGTTAGTGATTTATTTTTAAGTATTGCTTTTGATAATTTGAAAGGGTCTAATTGTGTGAAAAGAAGAATTGGTATTGTATGGGGTACTTTATTTGATAAATGAGAAGTTCCTTTTTGTAATTCTAATTCTAATGCTCTTTTCATTACTCTAGATTTAGTCATGCAGAAAATAACATCTTTTTTTAAATTGAATTTTATTTTTTGGAATTGAGCTGATGGAATTCCTTTTATATCAATTAGAGCGATTGTGCTGTGCTTAGAAATTAAATTCTTAAGCTCTTCTAATTTATCCTTTTTCCATTGTGCTACATGAGCTACTGGTTTATTCATGGTTCTATTTTTTTAGGTTCTCCCATTGTTAATTTTAATAAAACTGATCTTATTTTTGTTTTTCCTTGAGGAACTTCATTTATAACATGATTGTAAATTGTAAGAATATTTTCTGCTATTTCTTCATCTTTTGCAGAATCTAAACCTACTATAGCTTTTATTGTTGCTTCTTTTTTCATTATTGTTTTTGCAAGCTTATTTAATTTGATTTTTAATCCTGGTAATTGTTCTGGATTATTATAGATACAACCATATTTTGGATTTGGCATTTTTCCTTTTGATGCTAAAAATTTACCTATTGAAGTTGCTAAAGAAGCCATAAGAGATGCATGACAAACAAAGTAATCATAATCTTGGGATAACTTTTTTGCTTCTTTTTTACTTATACCATCTAGATCTTCTTTTAACAATGCTTTATCAAATAAGGATTTAGCTTCTTTTAGAGAATTTTTATCTGTTAAAGCACATATTTTAATTGGCTTGCCTTTTGAAAATGGAAGAAGAACAAAGGAATTTAGTCTATTAGCTTCCTTTTTAAGATCTATACCTTTAAAATTAATAACTAAATCGAAGTTCTGAATAAAATTACGTTTCTTGGACTTTTCTTTTAATTCCTTTATTATATGTATTAGTTTAGTTTTATCCATTTATTTTCCTCCTACGTAAACACCAAAATTTTGGGTTAGTAGTTTTAACGGAATAGAAAATAAGGATATCAAGGATTTATAAAGATTGCTGTTTAACCTAAATAGTTTAATTCTCTTTTTTCTTTCTGGTCTACTGTTTCTTTGGTTTTTTCCATTAAACCTTTTAATTTCCCTTCAAATTCCTTTGCTACAGTAAGCAAAGGTTTGTAATCTACTTTCAATCCAAGATATTTATCTAGAACTTGTATTATTTTAGCTGCTGCTTCACTATCTGCTATATTTGTGTGAGCTTCTACGAAAACAGATGAAAATGAAATATCTTTTGCTTTTAATAAAAGTGCTCCTGTAACTCCAACTACCAATCCTTCTTTAAGTGGTTTAATCCCCATCTTATCAAATTCTTTTCTTCTTTTTTCAATATTAGTATAATAGTAAGGATTAACTGTTGTTTCTTTAGAAGCTACTCCTTCCAAACTGATTAGCTCTTTTGCTTTTAATTGCTTGCATAATTGAACAACCGCATCTGCTAATTCCCATTCTAATCCCTGAATTGGGCTCATTGCATGAACTATTACTATGTTATCTTTAGCATCATAGAATATTCCTAAGGGATCTAAAATCTTTGAATCATGAAGAGCTATGAATGGTGATAATTTATCTGACCAGAAATAACCTATTGGTTTAGCATTTAAATGACTAATTAAAAATTCAGTAGAAATTATACTTACCAATCCAAAACCTGGAAAACCGTTTATAATTATTGGACTTTTTGGCCTCTTATTTAAAATAATCTGCATATTTATTTTATAACTTCCTTGTTTATAAGGTTTTCTTTTTAATTTATAATTCTTTTAAATAATCCTTAATACGAGAAGTTATTGAGTCAAGATAATACTTTTCTATTTTTTCTTCAAAGATTTTTATTAGAGGCTCGTTTTCTGTTACTCTATAACTGTTTTTTATTTTTTCAATTATGAACATATCTCTTAATCTTTTTAATTGTCTTCTTATATTAGAAGGAGCTATTCCCTTTAGCGGAAGTTTTTTATCTTTCCTTAAATTAATTACTTTTTCCTGAATTATTTCTGAAGTTAATTCTTCTTTAGAATCTGTTAATACATAGAATATATCTACTATTATATCACGAGAATCACCCGGATTTAATAGACCTAAAGACAAACATAATTTTCTTATTAATTCTCTTCTTTCTGTTTTTTCCAAAGGTTTTTCGTATTTCCTTAGTGTTATTTCAGATAAAGGAGTCTCTTTTGAGATTATTGACATACTAGTTTAAAGTTTCTTAATTTTAAAAGACTTTTGTTTTTATATGTTAAACCATACTAATCTTTATAAATCTTAAATCTATTTTTAGGATATGGATTTGGTTGCGTGTTTAGGTGCTGGAAAAGGAACTTGGGGTCATGTAAATAAACTTATTTCTGATTATGAATGGAAGAATATTTTTTTAGTAACTAATGAATTTGGAAAGGAAAATTTCAATTCTACTAAAAAAGCTGAATTTATTGTTGTTGATTATAGCAAGGGAATAAGAGAATTAAGAGACGAAATACACGAAAAATTAAAAGATAAAGTAACTGATATGGAAATTGGTGTTAATTTTATATCCGGAATAGGAAGAGAGCATATGGCTTTAATTTCTGCTTTATTAAAAATTGGGTGTGGAATAAGGCTGTTTGCTGTCACTAAATCGGGCACTGAAGAGATTTAGTAAGTTTTACTGTAAAGAATTAAGAGTGGAAACCACTAAGCCCAAATCAAGCTTTGGAGTCATTTTAATACTAAAATCATTTAAATGCTCTTGAAATTTTTTTCGATTATATCTTGCTTCATAAGGTGAATGACGAAAACCAAATCCATCTGAATAATCTTTCTTGCATTCATATGTTGTTATTGTTTGATCATTAGGATAAAAAAATGCCCATAACCATAACATTCTTTCCCCCCCAAATAAATGAGATTTTTCCATTAAAGAGATTTCAATATAACCTTCATTAAACTTTCTTTCTAGAATATTCGTATCAGCATAAATCTTTTTGCACCATTCAAGATATTCTATATATTTTTTAGCCAACATTTTAATTTTAATATATTTCTTCTTATAAATCTTTCTATTTTAGTCACTTTATAATAGAGAAATGAGAAAGGTTTAAATACTTTTATACATAAAGGTTAAAAGAATTTTGGTGGTAAAGAAAAAGAAATTATTTAACAAAGAAAAAGAAATTATGGCATCAACAAGTATTCTTTGTAAAGGTTATGCTTGGAAAAGGAGTAATAGTAGTTTAGAATGTTTAAATTTAAACCCTATCTCGGCGGTTGTATCTACTTTTTCAGATGGTTCAACAATAGTTAATTGTCCTTTTGCTGATTGGAGGGAAGACCATTATGGTGTTATAGAAACACTATCTTGTCGTGCTTTAAATAAAGTTAAAGATTCTCTAAGTTTAAAAGATTCGAGATGTTTTCAATATAATGAATGTATATATAAAAAACCTTATACAAGAAAAAAGAATCGATAAATTAATTTAGTAAAGTTTATATTCATTCTTATTATTTTATTATTATGGGTATTTTTGAAGGATTATTAAAAGAAGGCGAAAGTTTGTTTATTGATGAAGTTGCTTTAGATTTCGACTATGTCCCTAAGATAATGAAATATCGGGAAAATGAGCAACAGGAGGTAGCTAAATGTATTGCCCCATTAATGCAGGGCAGACAAGGAAGAAATTTGTTTATAACAGGAAGTCCGGGTATTGGAAAGACAGCTGCTATTAAAAAAGTCATTGAAGAATTAAAAGAAGAAACAAATGATATCATTCCTATTTACATTAATTGTTGGAAAAGAGACAGCGCTTATAAAATTATATTAGATATATGCGAACAACTTAATTATAAATGGGTTCATAACAAAAGAACTGATGAATTACTAAAAGAAGCTATTAATCTTTTAAATAAAAAATCCGTTGTTTTTATTCTTGATGAAATTGATAAATTAAATGAAAAAGAGATATTATATAATTTACTAGAAGAGGTTTATAAAAAAACAATAGTCTTTATTACAAATAATAAGAATTTCTTAGAAACTTTAGATCCAAGAATTAAATCTAGATTAACTCCTGAAACTTTAATATTCAGACCTTATAACTATGAAGAAACTAAAGGAATTTTGAAGCAGAGAATAGATTTTGCTTTTGTTAAAGGGGTTTGGAATGAATCTACGATAAATATAATCACAGATTTAACTTTCAAATTAGCTGATATAAGGACTGGATTATACTTAATGAAAGAAGCGGGAAGATTAGCAGAAGAAAAGAGTTCTAAAGTTATAACAGAAGAAATAGCTAAAAAAACAATTGATAAATTAAAAGATTTTAAAATAATGGATTCTGAGGATCTTGATTATGATATGAAAAAAATATTGGATTTAGTTAAGAAAAGTTCTGGTCTTAATGTAAAACAGCTTTATGATAATTATGTTGAAGAAAATGGAAAATCCAGCTATAGAACTTTCCATAGAAGAATAGAAAAATTAATTGATGATAGATTAATTGAAGTAGAAGATGTCAAGGGACCAGGGGGATCTGCCATCATAAAATACAAAAGATTATCCGAATATGGATAGAGAGAATTTATAGTATAAGTCTTTTATTGATTGTTTTATGACTTTCACTTGATAGTTAGAAATGTTTCTGCCACTTTGCCAACCACCCGCGTGAGCTATATAAATTAAGTTAGAATATTACATTTGATGTTACAATGAATATAAACCTCCGTGTGGATTTCGTAAGAAAAGTTGGAGATGTCTTTGGTGAACAACTAAGGAGCCTCCCACTTAATGAAAAAAAGTTTGAAGCGATGGTGAGAAAACATGGATAACATTTATAACAAGAGATGTAGAAGATTACTGGTTGAAGAGGATGCTATTGATGATTTGGAAGAGGGATTTATGGAAGGATATACGAATTATAGATAAGATTTAAAAACTCTTTCTTTTCTTCTTTATTATGAAACTTTTAGCTTTTACAGATGTTCATGGAGATCTTAAAACCGTCAAGGAATTAGTTAAAGTAGCGAAGAAAGAGAATCCTGATTTCTTAATCTGCGCTGGAGACCTTTCTAATTTTGGGACTGATTTAAAGAGTTTATTAGAAGAATTTAAGGGATTTCAATTGATAATCATTCCCGGAAATCATGAAGAGGGATTTGCTTTAAAAGAAGTTTGTGAGAAACTTGGATTTATATATCTTAATGCCGGATGTTATGAATTAAATGAGTATAAATTTTTTGGTTGCGGTGGCGGAGGTTTTTCTACGGTTGATAGAGATTTTGAAAATTTAAGTGAAAAATTTAAAAATATAATTGGAAAAAATGATAAAGTAATTTTAGTAACTCATGGACCTCCTTATGGAAATAAAGTTGATATTGTTAACGGAGAAAATAGAGGCTGTAAATCTTATACTAAATTCATTAAAGATGTTTCTCCTAGCCTATGTATTTGCGGACACTTTCATGAAACAGGTGGACAGTATGATACTATAGGAAGAACAGTAATAATCAATCCCGGAAAAACTGGAAAGATTATTGAAATTTAATAATATTTATATAGACAAACATATTATTTATTTTATGAGATGGGTTCTAAGATCTAAAATTCATAAAGCAACTGTAACTGATGCCAATTTGAATTACATTGGAAGCATTACAATTGATGAAGATTTAATGAATAGAGTTGGATTTTGGCCTGGAGAAAAAGTTCTTGTTGTCAGCAATACTTCCGGGGTAAGATTAGGAACTTATGTAATAAAAGGCGAGAAAAATTCTGGAATTATATGCATGAACGGAGCCACTTCACATTTAATCAAAAAAGGAGAAGAAATTATAATAATGGGTTTTGAATTAACAAACAAACCAATAAAATCTAAGAATATTCTTGTTGATAAAAACAATAAATTTATAAAAAATATTTAAAAAGTAGAAAAAAGAAAAAAAGATATTATTTATCTTCTTTTTTTCTTTCTTGAAATCTTTCTTTTAGCTTTCTTTTTCACTATTCTTTTTTTAACTCTTTTAACTTTTCTAGATTTCTTTTTTGCCATGATATTTCACCTCTTTATCCCGAATTGATCAGGAAATTTAATTTGATTATTACTAAAATTATTGATTTCTTAATTTAAATACCTTTCTATTCTAAAAATTAAAGAATGGTTTTAGTATGAAGAGAATTAATTTTATTATATATGGAAGTAAATTTACAAAAATTAAAAATAAACAGAAGAAAGTTACATAGTTCCAAATTCTATTTACTCTTTTTTTATTTTTTATAAAATAAGATATTCCTGTCCTGAACATTCTTCCACCATCCACTGGACCAAGAGGTAATAAATTGAATAAACCAACACCCAGATTAATTACGTATAACCAGAATATAAGCTTGGAGACCCAGAAAAACAAAGGAATTAGATATCTATGATTTTCTTCTATACCATTTTTAATTATGGTATTTTGAGAGAGTGTTATTCCTAAAAAAGATTTAGATTCGTTCTGAGGATTTTCTATTGTAGTAATATTATATGAAGAAACATTTGTTTTTATATTTATTTTATCATTTGGTTTTGTTTTATCTATGATTGATGTAAAATTTTCCAAGGAATTAATTTTAATATTATTTATTTCTTCTATTAATTCTCCTGCTTGCATACCTACTAATTCTGCTGGTTTATCTTCTTCAAGAGCAACAATTATAATTCCCGAAGGTTCAATTATAGATGATGCTATTGGAGAAATTATAAAAATTGAAATTAAAAGAAAAACTATTGCTAGTAATATATTTGAGAAGGGACCTGCTGCAAAAATAGATAATTGATTTTTATTTTTTTGTTTTTCCACTTGTTTTTCATCTGGTTCTACAAAGGCGGCTAATAGTGGACCCAAAAATGCAAAACCCGAAGATTTTACTTTTATTTTATTAACCCTTGAAAGTAAACCATGAGAAAATTCATGAACTAATGCTACTATAAAAATTGAAATTATCCAATACCAAAATGATAGTGTTGGAAGACCTGCTATTTTTACTCCAGGCAAGACTGGAGCAAGAACTGGCTGAGCTACTGGAGAGATTAAAAGATTAATTGCTCCTTTAAATAAAATATAAAAAATGAAAAACATCCCAAGGAAACCAACAACAACCCCCATATATCCTAAAATTCTTAAAGCTCTTGGAAATTTCTTTGCCCATTTGTCCATTAATTTTATTCCTAATTTTGTTTTGTATAACACGAAGATTTTATTTTGAACTTCAAATTTAGATCTGTAAAGAAAAAATATAGTTAATATCAAACCGTAAAATATTATAATAAAGAAAAGATCCCAATTCATTTTATTTAGCTGCTTTTACTTTTTTAATTAGTCTTAATGCTTTTGATTGACATCTTCTGCATTTTATTTTTCCTTTTAGAACTTTTTGAGGTTGGACCCTTATTTTACTCTTGCATTTTTTACATACATAAACATTACTAAATAATCTTCCTATTGCTTCTTGAAATTTTGCCATTTTATTTTACTTGTTTTATTATTTTATCTTTTCCAATTATCCAATACAAAACTTGTTTTCCTTCTTGAACTTGATCTTTTAAATCTTCTGAAATTTTTAAATCTAATGTTTCATAACTTTCAACATCCATTACATTTGCTGTATCTCCTGAAACTGATAAAACTTGGGCTGTTTTTTTCTCTATAATTGGAACGTCTATACTCTCTTGAGCAGGGCCCATTATAATCTTTTTTTCATTATCAATCATTCCAATTGCTTCTATTCTACATTTAGCATGACCGTGTTTTCCTGGCTTTGAATGCTGTGTATCTCTTACAATACAAGCTACATCATCTATAAGAACGTAACTCCCTTTTTTTAAACTACCATATGTAGACTGCTTCTTTTCCATCAATAAGAAACTGAATTAGAGAATATATAAAGATTTTGTTTTTTATTATCCCATAGAATGAGATTTTGATAATTGTTTTTTACTCTCTTTTTTATAATTTTTATTTTCCTTCACGATAATGGAATATCTTCCTTTCCCCCATTCTTTAGCCATCATCTCTTCTAAAGGTTTTACATCAATAACAGACCGCAACATTAGATTTGGATATCTTTGTTCAAACTCTTTTATAAAGTTAATTTGTGCTAGTCCTTCATTCTCTGCAGGTATAAGAGAAATATCATTCCAAGTTCCACCATAGTGGGCCCATTTAAAGTCAGTGGAATATTTTATATAATATAATTTCAAATTTTTATCAGACATTTTACCTTTTCTTCTTTTTGGATTTAGGTTTTGGTTTATCAATTGCCTTCTCAAATTTTTTTGAAAATTCACTTAAGTCGTCTAATTTTAAAGAAATAGGTTCTTCTATTACTGGCTTGAATGTTAAATCTTGCAATGCTTTTTCTAAAAATTTTATTCTTAAATTTAAATCAAAAATTTGTCTTGATAGATTAGCAACAGCAACCCATAATTGAGCATTAGAAGGATTTTTGGAAAATTTGTAAGCTCCTCTATGTTTAGCTGCTTCTCTAACTTGAAGCTCTAAATGATTTTGAACTGATCTATCAATTAAATTACGCCAAGTTCTCATATTTTCTTTATCGTAAAAAACTATATAAAGTTTTCTATTTTAAAGTGGTTACAAATGAAAAAATATATAAAGGGCTTATTTTATTAAATAATGATGGAAAAATATTCTGATTTATCAAAAATTTTAATGAAATTTGATCCTTTTACCCATCCAGATAAAATCTGGAAACAAATATTTGAAGATCCTAATGCACGAATTATCTTTTCCGGTTATAGACTAAATCATATTATCGGAGAAGAAGGTCTTAATGTATTAAAAAATGAATCTCTTTTGATAGCTGATGAAATAAAAGGAAATAAATTAAAATTAGAAAATGCGACACTTAAGGAAAGATTAAAAGAGATGTATAGAAAAATAGAATATTTTGATAGCGGACTTCCAAATTTTGGTCCTGTTAAGAGTATAAATGATCAATTTGTAAATTACTTACTTGAGTATCTTAAAGGAGAGAAACCTTTTGGATATCAAAAAGAATAATTTAATTAAAAACATTTAAATAAGAGTTCTTTGTTTATAAAATATGAAAATTGAAAAGGGAGATTTCATAGAATTGGACTTTGTTGCCAGAGTTAAAGAGGGCAATCTAGTTTTTGACTTAACAAATGAAAGTATAGCTAAGAAAGAGGGCATTTATAATTCTAAATTTACCTATAAACCAATTGTTATCTGTGTTGGCAAGGGGTTTGTCATAAAGGGTTTAGATGATGAACTTACTGGAAAAGAGATTGGAAAAGAGTACAAATTAGAAGTCAAGAGTGAAAATGCTTTTGGAAAAAAAGATGCCAAGTTATTAAAGATGGTCCCTTTTAATATTTTTATAAAAAGAGAAATAAATCCTGTTCCCGGTCTTCAAGTTAACATAGATAATATGATTGGGGTAATAAGAAGTGTAAGCGGTGGAAGAGTTATTGTTGATTTCAATCATCCTTTAGCTGGAAAAGATCTTGTTTATGATGTTAAAATTATAAAAAAAGTAGATGATCTTCAAGAAAAATTAAAATCATTCATAAAAGCCGAATTGGGATTAAATGAAAAAGCTTATGAAATAGAATTAAAGGAAAAAGAAGCAAAAATAAAGTGTAAAATTGATATTCCTGAAAAAATTCAAGAGGTTTTTATCAAAGAAGTTGAAGGAAGTATAAAAGGCATTAAAATTAAATTCTCAAAATAGGTAAAATAGAATAAATATTATAGTACAACTAAATTTAAATAGAAGTAACCACTCAGAAATTGGCATGGAACTCGAGAAGGGCTTTAATCTTAAAAAGGACATTAATAATATAGATGAAGAACTAGAACAATTAGTTGCCAAGCAAAGAGCCAAAATTAAAGTTATTGGGGCTGGCGGAGCAGGAAACAACACAATTAATAGAATTTCTGATGTAGGAATAACTGGAGTAGAAACCATTGCTATAAATACTGATGCTCAAGATTTATTATATACTAATTGTAATATTAAAATTTTAATTGGAAGGGAATTAACAGGAGGATTGGGTGCTGGAAGTATTCCTCAAGTTGGTGAAGATGCTGCAAGAGAAAGTGAACATGATATAAAAGAAAAATTACAAGGTGCAGATTTAATATTTATTACATGCGGTCTTGGTGGAGGAACTGGAACTGGAAGTGCTCCTGTAATTGCCGACATTGCTAAAAAATTAGGTGTATTAACTGTTGCAATTGTTACTATGCCTTTTGCTGTTGAAGGACAGAGAAGATATGAAAATGCTGTATTTGGATTAGAAAAATTAGAAAATATGGTAGATACTTTAATTGTAATACCAAATGATAAATTATTGGAGTTAGCTCCGGATTTATCATTACAAACTGCTTTTAAAATTGCTGATGAAATTTTAACTAACGCTGTTAAAGGAATAGCTGAATTAGTAACAAAAGCAGGATTAATTAATTTAGATTTTGCTGATATTAGAACTGTTATGGGGAAGGGAGGAATGTCAATGATCGGCGTTGGAGAGAGTGATTCTGAAAATAGAGCTATAGAATCTGTTGAAAAAGCAATAAGCAATCCTTTATTAGATGTTAATATTGAAGGGGCAACTGGAGCTTTAATAAATGTAACTGGCGGACCTGATATGAGTCTTGATGAAGCAAGAAAAGTTGTAGAAACTGTTTCTGACAAATTAGATGAAGAAGCAAGAATTATATGGGGAGCCCAAGTTTCTGAAGATATGGATAAAACAATAAGAACTATGCTTATTATTACAGGTGTAAATAGCCCACAAATATTTGGTCCTAGAAAAGGTGCACCAAAAAAAATGCGAAGAGAGATTGAAAGAGAATTGGGCATAGAATTTGTTTAGACCGCTATCCATAAGCTTTTTATACTATTAATTTTTAGATTCTAACTACTATGAACCTAAATAGTATATTGATTAAAATAAAGAATTTTGCTGTAGAATGCAAAAGGGTATGGATCATTTCAAGAAAGCCCACTAAAGAGGAATCTAAAACTATTATAAAAGTGACCGGTATAGGCATCTTAATAATAGGGGCTATAGGTTTTATGATAGATATGTTATGGCTTTTAGTTAAATAAGAAGATATATAAATATTTAAGATAAGGGTAAGAATATGGAAGAATCTCAAATTTTTGTTTTGAAAACAACTGCAAATAGAGAAGATCAAGTATTGGATTTTGTAGTTGATAATATAAAAAAGAAAAAATTAGAAGTTTACTGTTTAATAAAACCCCATGGATTAAGAGGTTATATTCTTATCGAGTCTAGAAATAAAGAAGATGCTGAAGAAGCTTTTCAAGGTGTCCCGTATGCCAAGCATTTACTGCCAAAAGCTTTAGATTATAAAGAAATAGAAGGAATGCTGGAACAAGTTAAAACTCCTGTTAACATACAAGTAAATGATATTGTTGAAATTATATCCGGGCCATTTAAAAGAGAACAAGCTAAAATTAAAAAGATTAATGAAGTAAAAGAAGAAGTTATTGTAGAATTATTAGAAGCTGCTGTTCCAATCCCTATAACTGTAAAAGTAGATTCTGTAAAAGTAATTAGAAGAGAAGGGGAAGAAAAAACAGAGTAAAAATGGCAACAACAAGTGAATTAATTAAAAAGGAATTGAATTTAGATAAAGGAAGTCAAGAACCTGATAAACTGAAAGTTGGTAATCTTGGCATCGAACAAGTTATTAAAATAGCTAAAACTAAAGAGCCAGATATGCTTGTTAATAAATTTAAGAGTTCTATGAAAAATGTTATTGGATCCTGTAAATCAATGGGTGTTTTAATAGAATCAAAAGATCCTGTAGAGGTTATCAAAGAAATTAATGAAGGGATTTATGATCATGTTATTAATGAAGGGAAAACAGAAGTTAATAAAGAGAGGAGAACAAAATTAGACAGCGAATTAAAGAATATACAAGAAGAATTAAGCAAGAAATTCAAGAAGGTTGAAAAAGTAGAAGAAAAAGTAGAAGGAGAAGTTGTAGCAGAGGGAGCTCCTGCAGCAGCACCTGATAAAAAAGGAGCTGGAAAAACAGCAGCACCTGATAAAAAAATAGTTGGCGATAAGAAAGCTCCTGAAAAAAAGATAGAAAGTAAAAAGAAATAAAAAGGTTTATAAATAATGGGAAAAACAAAGACTATTGGATCTGCCGGACGTTTTGGGGCAAGATACGGAAAAAGAATAAGACAATTAGTAATTGACATTGAAAAAAAATCAAAGAAATTACAGAAATGTCCTTACTGCAGCAAATTAAAAGCAAAAAGAGTTGCTGTTGGAATATGGAAATGCAGGAATTGTAATAAAAAATTTGTTGGAAAAGCATATTATTTGGAATAAAATGGTAACCTATAGATGTTTTGAGTGTAATAAAGAAGTAAAAGAAGATTTCATAAAGAAAAAAATTAGATGCCCTTTTTGTGGCAGTAAAATTCTTTTCAAACCAAGAGTTGTAACTACAAGAATAAAAGCAGAATAAAATGGAAAAGAATAAAGCAGAAGAAAAAATTAGAAGATTGCAGCTGTTAGAGCAAGGAATGCAGAATTTTTTAATCCAAAAACAGAATTTGCAGAGCCAATTAATGGAGGCAGATAATGCTTTAGAAGAGCTTAAAAGCAGCAAAGGTGAAACTTATAAGATTAGCGGACCAATTATGATCTCTGTTCAAAAAGACAAGTTAGAGAAGGATTTAAAAGAGAAAAAAGAGGTTGTAGAGCTTAGGATAAAGAATCTTGAAAAACAAGAGCAAAAGATAAAAGAAGAGGCAAAAGCGATACAAGAGGAAGTGATGGAGAGCATGAAACATGGAAAAACTAAGTGAAATTTGTGAAATTCTATTACAGATAGAATTGGATGAAACTCTACCAAAAAACGCAAGAGAGAAACTCAAGGGAACTATTTCTATAATCAATGAAAATGAAAAAAATATTGATGTCAAGAGAGACGTCATAATGCAGCAATTAGATGATATCACAGATGATCCAAATTTACCAAATTATGTTAGAACTCAGATCTGGAATGTTGTGTCCATTCTAGAAAGTATGAGATAAGTTCTATAACTTTTTAATTAATATTACAAAAGATAGAAATCTTTATATATTTGTTGCCTATTTCTATTGGTATGGTCTTTTCAAAATTAAGAGAAAAATTATTCGGAAGTGGCGATCAACCTGTTGAATTTCAAGAGGATTACATTGAAGTTGACACAAGAAGGGATATAGGACCAAAAGCTAAAGTTCTTGTAAGACCTTTTATTATTGAAGATTTTAGTGATATTAAACCTGCTTTAGATGCATTAAGAGATGGTTATACTATTGCTTTAGTTAATATTAAGGTTATAAAGGAAAAAGATATAGTTGAATTAAAAAGAGCAGTTAGTAAGCTAAAGAAGACTTGTGCTGCTATAGAAGGAGATATTGCTGGATTTGGTGAAGATTGGATTGTAGCAACCCCTAATTTCGCAAAGGTATTTAGAAGTGTAGAAACTGAAGACATTAACGAAGAAATGCCTCCTCAGTAAGTTTTATAAATTTATTTAATTCTTTTTTAATATGGAAACGTTAAAAGATCAAGAGTGCCCTATCTGTCATAAGAAGACTTTGACTTTAAGTGAGGATGAAAAAGACGTTCCTCATTTTGGAAAAGTTTTATTATTTTCGATGAGTTGTGAAAGCTGTAAGTATCATAGTTCTGATACTGAATGTGTGGATACTCAAGAACCTTGCAAGTATACTTTTACAATTGAAAATAAAAATGATTTAAATGTTAGAGTTGTAAAATCCGGGAATGCAGCTGTGAAAGTTCCTCAATTAAAGATGGAAGTAACACCTGGCCCTACTTCTGATGGATATATTTCAAATATTGAAGGAGTATTATTAAAATTTAAAAAAGTAATAGAAGATGAAAGAAATACTACTGATAATGAAACTGTAAAAAAGAATGCTAAAAATCTACTTAAAAAATTATGGAAAGTTGAACTTGGAGAGATGCCTTTAAAAATAGTTATTGAAGATCCCAGTGGAAATTCTGTTATTCTAAGTGAAAAAGCTGTAAAAGAGAAGCTAAAAGTTAAATGAAACAGAAAAAATTCATAAAAATATGCCCAGAATGCGGAGGTATTGATATAACAATTCCTAATGCAGGATTAGATTTAAGAATGACTATGAAAGATTATTGTAAAGAGTGTGGAAATCGAGGTAATTTTCCAGAAATAGAAATGAAAAATCTTGAAAAGATTAGGAAGGCTATAAAGAAAAAATGAGGAATGCTGATTTACATACACATAGTTGTTATTCTGATGGTTTAATCTCTCCAACAGAATTAGTAAGACTTGCTAAAAAAAGGGGGGTAAAATATCTTGCTTTGACTGATCACGATGCTGTCGGTGGTGTAAAAGAAGCTATTAAAGAAGGAAAAAAAATAGGAGTTAATATAATCCCCGGAGTTGAAGTAAGAGTAAGAACGAGTGAAATTCTTGGTTACTTTATAGACATCAATAATAAAACCTTAATAAAAAAATTAAAAAATAGTTGTAGGACAAATGAAAATAAAGTAAAGGATATGTGCAATCAATTAAGAAAAAAAGGATATGATATAAGTTTTAAACAATTAGAGAAAAAATTTCCAAAAGCTAGGGGAAATATAAACGAATTTTATTTATTGTATTTTTTTCACTTAAAAGGATATGGCACAACAAGAGAAATTGCTGTTAAAATAGGAGAACAAGGTGTTAAAGGAAGGAAAACAAAAAGATTTACGGTGATAGAAGGAATTAGATTAGTAAAAATGGCAAAAGGAATCCCGGTCTTAGCCCATCCATGGTTAGAAGTTGAAGTTTTAAAAGAAAGTAATTTTAAAAAATATGTAAAGGCTGGATTAAAAGGAATTGAAATAAACAATGGAGATAAGTCACCATTAAGAAGAAAAATTCATGCTAAAAGAATAAAATACTTAGCTAAAAAATATAATTTAATATTAACTTCTGGAAGTGATTTTCATGGTAAAGAATTGGTAAAACAGATGCCCGGAAACCATGATTTAGGAAAGGTTAATTGCGATGAAAAAATTATCAAACAATTGGAAAGATTAAGATGAAAGCTATATTTATTCCAGCAAAAAGTAGATTGAATTTAGATAAAATAAAAGAATTAAATATCAATGAAAAAGTTGGATTAATAACCACAGTACAATATGTAGATTATTTAAAGGAAATAAACAAAATAATTAAAAAATCTGTTATTGGCGGACAAATTCTTGGATGTAATGTTGATAATGCTATAAAAATAAAAAAGAAAGTTGATTCTTATTTGTATGTTGGATCTGGAAAATTTCATCCAATAGAAGTAGCTTATAAAACAGATAAAAAAGTTTACGTATTTAATCCAAATACAAATGAATTTTCTTGGATAGGTAAAATAGAAGTTGATAACTATAAAAATAGAAAGAAAGGTGCTTATCTAAGATTCTTAAATGCTAAGAAAATTGGTATTTTAGTATCCATAAAACATGGCCAATATAATTTAGATCTTGCTTTGAATCTAAAGAAGAAATTAAACAAAGAGAGTTATATCTTTATTGGCAATGAGATAAAAACCGATGAATTAGAAAATTTTAGAGATATAGACTGTTGGATTAATACTGCATGTCCTAGAATTGAAGGAAGAAACGTTATTAATGTAGAAGATTTAAATTTTTGATTCTAAATTTTCCTTTTTTAAATTTTTTAAGAATATTTTTTCTACTTTTGCCCCCCTCTTTTCAAGATCAAAAATGGTCATAGGTTTATAATATTCGGAAATGCCTGCTCTTATCATTTCTATTTTCATTTTCTTCCTTTCTTTAAAATTCCTATAAATATATATTGGTCTTAATAGAATATCATATAATCCCTGTTTTAATTCTTTTTCATGCCAAGGCTTAAAATATTCTTTCCAACGTAAAACTTCGGGGATTTCAGACATATTACTTAATTTACCTAAAAATATATAAATTTATCTAATACAAAAATTTTTAAATAAATACTCCTTGATTTAATTATGATTAGCATACAAGATATGGCTATGTTTTGCAAAAGAAAGGGGTTTGTATATCCTTCTAGCGAAATATATGGTGGATTGTCCGGATTCTGGGATTTTGGTCCTATGGGTACAGAATTATTAAATAACATTAAAAGAGAGTGGTGGAAATACTTTGTACAATCTAAAGAAAATATGGTTGGAATTGAAGCAAGTATTATCTCCAATCCTAAAATTTGGAAAGCTTCCGGACATATTAAAAACTTTTCAGATATTGCTGTAATATGTAAAAAATGTAAAAATTCTACTAAAATTGATAAGAGTGAAGCTGGAAAAGTTAAATGTGAATGTGGTGGGGAGTATGATCTTAAAGGAGAATTTAATTTGATGTTTAAAACTACTGTTGGAGCTTTAAGTCCTATAGAAGCTTATCTTAGAGGCGAGAATGCACAAGGAATGTTTACGGATTTTAAACTTATATCTGAAACTTCAAGAACAAAATTACCTTTTGGGATTGCACAAATTGGTAAATGTTTTAGAAATGAGATTGCTCCAAGAGACTTTTTGTTTAGAAGTAGAGAGTTTACTATAGGGGAATTCGAATTTTTTATACATCCTGAAAAATTCAAATGTCCTTTACTTTCTAAAAAACATCTAAATCTAAAAATAAGATTGCTTAGTGCAGAAATTCAAGAGAAAGGAAAAGAAGATTTAAAAGATTATACTATTGAAAAAATGCTAAAAGAAAAAAAATTAGATGAATGGCATGCTTATTGGCTAGCAGAACAGATTTTATTCTTTGAAGAAATAGGATTGGATACTAATAAAATAAAAGTAAGAGAACATATGAAATCTGAACTTTCTCATTATTCTACAGCAACATTTGATTTAGATTATGAATATCCTTTTGGAAGTAAAGAAGTTGCTGGTATTGCTAATCGTGGACAGTATGATCTAACACAACATATGAAAGAAAGCAATCAAAAATTAGAATACTTTGATGAAGAGACTAAAACAAAAATTATTCCTAGAGTTATTGAACCTACTTTTGGTATTGAAAGAATATTTCTAGCTATAATTGTTGATGCTTATGAGTATGATAAAAAGAGAGAAAATGTTGTTTTAAAGTTGTCTCCTAAATTAGCTCCTATTAAAGCAGCTATCTTTCCCCTTGTTAAAGACAATAAAATGGTGAAAATTGCTGATGAAATTTATAAAGAATTAAGAAAAGAGTGGAATGTTAATTATGATGACTCTGGAAGTATCGGAAGAAGATATTCAAGAAACGATGAAGTTGGAACGATAGCATGTATCACTATCGATGAGCAGAGTTTAAAAGACAATACTGCAACTGTTCGTGATAGAGATACAACTAAACAAGTTCGAGTAAAAATAATAGATTTAAGAGATATGCTTAGAAAAGTTATAAATGATGGAAAAAGCATCCTAGAATTTGGAAATGTAATTAATACCAGAGTTAAATAATTAAATATTAATCATACAAACTTTTTCAAATAATTTTTCAAGTATTTCTATATCTTGTTTGCAATGTTCTGTTATAATCTCCCATTTATTTTCTTTATATAATCGTTCTATATCTTTACCAAAAAATCTTTTATCGGGAACTTCTATACCGTGCATCCTACATAAAATATCTAAATTTGGATTTATAAAATTTCCATTAAAAGAAAAATATAATATGGTATCAAAATGATTAGAAACTTTCATTGAATATTGGTTTGTATTAATTTGGGTTTCTTTGGGTATTTGTATTCCATTAGAATAAGATCTTATTAAAATAAAAGGTATATCAAATTTATAACCATTATGTGTAACTATTTTATAGATTGGATGTTTCATAACAAAATCTTTCATAAAATCCCAAAATTGAGTTAATAGTTCTTTTTCGTTATCTCCTGATAGGATTTTAATTGGTTCATTTGTAACTTTCAGACCAATTGTAATAATCTTGGAATAATTTGGATCTAAACTTCTTGCTTCTTTAGAAATCTTTTTGTCCATTAGATATTCTTTTATATATTCATTTTCTATTTTTAGAGGTACAGTTTCTATATCTAACATAAGAAATTTTATATGTTTTATAATATCATTAAACTTATATATCTTTTTATTTTTTATATAATCAAATAATTTATCTATTTATGAGTAAAAAATTAACTTTATAAAGTAAAAAATCTTATATAAATCAGTTAAAATCAATAAAAAGAGGTGAAAATAAATGGCTTTAAAAACTGCAAAACAGATATTAATCAAGATTAGATCTCTTAAGAGATTGATATCTAAGTTAGAGAAAAGAAAGAAAAAACTTAAGAAAAAAAGATAAAAAATTTATTTTTTAAATTTTAATTTATTCTGGATAGAGATAAGACTTATAAATTATTAAATGTTTATTTATTAGATGGGCCCGTAGTTTAGCCTGGTAGAACACTTGGTCGGCAATCAGGGGATCTCGGGTTCAAATCCCGACGGGTCCATATTAAAATGATAATAAAAAAATTAGTTTTAGGTTTAATATCAACGAATGTATACTTATTAATACAAAAGAAATCTGCTATTTTAATAGACTGCCAGAAGCCAAAGTTTATTTTAGATTATTTAGAAAAGAATAAGATAAAATTAAAAGCAATACTTTTAACACATGGGCATTTTGATCATACAGAAGGGGCTATAATGTTAAGAGAAAAGACTAATGCTCTTGTTTATATGAATAAAAAAGATTTAACTGCTCCTTATAGAACAGAAGTTATTGTAGATAAAAATTTAAAGAATAATCAAATATTGAATTTTGATAATTTAAAAATAAAAGTAATTTTTACGCCCGGCCATACTCATGGTTCTGTATCCTTTTATATAAAAAATAAAATGGTATTATTTTCAGGGGATACTTTATTTGCTAAGGGTATTGGAAGGTTTGATAGTTCTGGATCTAGTTATGATAATCTTGTAAACTCTTTAAAGAAAAAGCTGTTTAAACTTCCTTCAAAAACAAAGGTTTTACCTGGTCATGGTCCTGGATCTAATATAGAAAAGACAAAAAATTATTTAAAGGGGTTTTTTCTTTAGAATATATGGTAAAATAAGACTAATCAAAAATAATAAGATTAAAGATAAAATTATGACTAAAAAATATATTTTGTATTCTTGTATAAACGCTTGAAATCTTAATTGAATAACCAATAAAAGGAGTAATAAGAAGATTAGTGACATAAACGAGATAACTGATAGATTCCATATTGTTTCTCGAACTAATTTTATGTTGGGATTTATTTTTATTATTGATTCGATTAATCTTTTTGAATTTAAACAACTAATAATGTAATCTCTTTTTAAGATATTCCTTTCGGTTGCATTAATTATAAAATGATCTAAAAACCATTTTGAACTGAGGAAGGGAATTATTATTTTTTTAATATCTTTTAAATTTAAATAAATTTTATAATTTTCTCCATAGTAAGAAGGAATATTAATTGATTTAAATATAAACTTCGTTTTAGTAAGATAAATTTTAATCCTTGGCATAAAACCTGTAGCCCCAATTGGTACTCCACATCCACCTTTAGTGGATCTGCCTTCTGAATAAAAAATTATTTTTTCTCCATCAATATCCTTCTCACTATTTTGTGGTAACTTTTTCATGTTATATCTTCTTATTAAAAGAGCAATGATTATACAAGATATTAAAAATAAGACCAACACGATCTCTAATATTTTAACTAAAAATGGACTGTCTATCATCTTATTTAATATATGAAAGAAGATTTAAATAGTTATTTATTCAAAAGAAATTAACTTAACAACTTTAAGAAAGTTTCAACTAAGCGAAAGATTTAGAAATATTAATAAATAAGAGAATAGATTATATTTTAAAATGGACTGTATATTTTGTAAAATAGCTAAGAAAGAAATACCTGCTGATATTATTTATGAAGATAAAAATGTGATTGCATTTCTTGATATACATCCATTAAATAAAGGACATACATTAATCATTCCTAAAAAACATGCTAGATGGGTCTGGGGTGTTGAAAATTTTGGAGAATATTCTGAAGTTGCTAAGAAAGTGGCCAAGGCATTACAAAAAGCTATGAAAACTGAATATATTGCTATGGGTGTTGCGGGAAATGAAATTCCTCATGCACATATACATTTAGTTCCTAGATTTGAAGACGATGGTCATGGTGGTTGGTTAAAAGTAGAAAATACAAAAAAAATATCAGAAGAAGAAATGAAGAAAATAGCCCAAGAAATCAGAAAGTTTATTAAATAATCAAAATCATTCTTTTATTATGTCGGTGTAGTTCAGCCTGGTAGAACACGGCTCTCATAAGGCCGGCGTCGGGAGTTCAAATCTCCTCACCGACATTAATTTATATAATATTAAAAAAATAATATAAAAAAGAAAAAGGAAATTATTTTTTAACGAGCAAAATTTCCATCGTACTTACTCTTACTGTTTTCCCTTCTTTGTTTTGGAATTCTTCACTATCTATTTTAATATCTTTAATTGCTATTTGATTTACTAAAAATCTCTTTGATGCTACTTCTGCTATGTCTACTGCTCTACTAATAAATTTTCCTCTGGATTTAATTACTACTTCTTTTGCTCCTTGTGTTGTAAACTGCATTACTACACCGGTAACGTAACTGATGCTGTAATACCCGAAGTTATTACAATTTCATCTCCACGCATTATTTAGTTTAAATAATGCTAAATGGTTTGTCACCGATGAATATTGTGTTTTCGTCTTTAGACCTTATCACTTCTTTAGGTTTTACTTCTTCTTTTGATTTTGTTACTTTTTCTTTTTCAGCCATATTTGTTGCCTCCCGTATTTTTGTTATTTCTTACGTTGATGTAAGATCATGAGTTTTTACTAAATTTTCTAATCTTTCTCGTTTTCTTTGTATTGAAAAGTTTACTGTATTATAATATTTATAGATACATCCCTTTTTATATATTCCGATTCTATAGCAAGGTTTGTAACTTTTTATTGATCCATTATTTAATGTTTTAATCTCTCTTAAAGTATGATCTATTTGAAGCATATTTAATAAGTCACTAATAAATTTTATTAGTTTAAAATTAGTGTTATAACATAATATATCCTTTTTAGTTGCACAGCCTTCGCTATCAAAGAATCCTCTTAAAAAAGTACATTTTACATCAGTACTAGCTTTTTTTATTAAATTTAAATTAAAATATTTTAAAAATTCACTAACTTCTTTTGAATCAAGATATATTCTATATTGTAATTTTCTACTTTTAACATATTTATCGGGCTTTTGTATTCTAGTTAAATACCTGGCTTTGAATCCGCACCATTTTTCTAAAGTCTCTTTAAATTTCAATGCAAAATCTTGATCTATTACAGAGAGTATTACTCTTCTTTGGGCAATTGGAATATGTCCATCTCCATATAAAGTTCCTAAAATGTATCCTAATTCTTTAGAACATTTTTTAGCTTTTAATGATAATTTCTTTCTTCTTAATTCTGCAGAAATTTTACAAGCTTTTGGTTGTGTAATTTTGTTCATTTTTCTTATTCTTTGAATATTTTCTTTAGAATTACACCAATTTATTCTTTTGTCTGAAAAATAATAAGGTTTTCTTTCTTGATTTATCCAAGATTCTATTGCATTTCTTGTAGAATAACCTAAAATCTTTGAAATCCTTAAACTGCCATATCCTTTTTTATGTAGTTCTATAGCTTTATTATAATCCTCTAAAGAGTACTTATTTTCAAAAGGCATTCTTATAATAATTTATTTTAGTTTATATAGTTGGCGGAGGTGGTTGGCAAAGTGTCAGGAAAATCATAGTTTTAAAGCCTTATACTATTTATAAAAATGAGTTTAAAGATTCTGCCATCGGTTTGCCAAATCTATTTACAGGGTTTTCCTTCAAAAAGAAATATGGTTGCTATAAAACCGCCTTTAATTACTAGAAATTTATTTTCACTTTGACAATACAGAACGGTTTCATAATTGCAATTCTTCACAACCTTGCATCGGAACAATCATAGGTATTTTTTCTACTTTCGAACCATCCAAACAATCTCCTATAATATTATATCTTTGTATAAGTTCTAAATTTTCTGGATTTGAATCATTAAAAACTTTCCCATGAATTAAATCATAATTACGTTCACATTTAGACATAAACGGAGTACATCCAGAAATAAAAATAAAGAATAAAATTAAAATAGCTAAAATAATTTTAGTTTTCATGATATTATAGTAAACTATTTACTTTTGTCTTTTAACTAATCTTGTTAAGTATCCCGCTATAGCATTTCTTAACTTTTTAGACCTTATCTCTGCTAATCCAACTAAACTTAATTTGTTGTGTGTAAAATCATTCTTGAAAGTGTCTGGATTTCTCTCTAGTAATTTATGAGTTGTTCTCTTAATTAACTTACTTTTTATTCTTCCCATGTTACTTAATTTGTTTTAAAATAAGCCTGTTATTTAAGCTTTTCTCTATGTATTCTAAAGCCTTTTTAGTGGGTTTTCCAGTGGTTAGGAATAGAATAGGTAGGTTTTTCTGTTGTCCTTCGTTATAGGCCAAAGAAAGGTCTGCATTGCTTATTATTTTCTTATTTTTGCATTTTACATAGAAGTTCAGAGTTCCTATTCTTGATGGAAGCTTTACTATCATGTTTATTTCCTTATTTTTTCTTGTAATTTTCTGCTCTAGAATATGAATTTGATTTTGTTTTACAAATAATCCTATTAAATCCTGGAAATCGTCTTTTGTTTTTGTTTTTACTTTTTTTAATTTTTCTACTTCTATCTTCTTTTCAGCTAGTTTAGGCTCTGGTCTAATTTCTTCTATTACTGGTAATCTTATTTCTTCTTTAATTTCTTGCTTTTTTATTTCTTCATGCTTTTTTATAGGGGTTTTTTGAAATACCATCGTAATTAATTCTTTTGCTTTATCATCTGAAGTTAAATACCATTTCCAAAAAATCTCTCTTCTATCTTCATCTTTTACTGCTATTGGGATTGCAAAATCTTTAGTTTCACGCAAAGCAATTCTTTGAATGGGTTTTAAATCTACATCTCTTAAAACTTGATTCTTTTTTAATACTTCATAAACTTCTTTTTCTCTTTCGTGAAGATATTTACTTAGATCTTGTAATTTACTTTCCTGGCCAACTACATAATATAATTGAGAACCCCCAATTTTAACATTGGTCATTTTAATCTGGCCGGATGAGACTAGAGAAGCAAGCATGGCAGAAGCAAACAAAGTATCTTTATCTATTAGTTTAGCTATTTTTATAGGTAGAAGTGGTCCATTCTGTCTTACATGATTTAAAATCTTCTTTGATAATTCATCAGCTGCTGGCATAACAATTAAATCTAGGTTAAATTTAATAAGTTTATTGTTTTATAGAATATAACCTTATAAGCTTCTAATCTATCAAAAGCAAGAACTTTGCCAATCTGCCACTTTGGCAACCGTCCGCGTGAGGTATATAAATAAAATTTTACTTTGTTAAATGTATGAAATCGTGGCATATTTGGGATTTTCCTGATAATCTTTATGTTTTGCTTAATAAAAGTGTTCATGAATATTTTTTTAGTCAAATGTTTAATAAATTTGGTGGGAAAAGACCTTATGCTAGATTTTTAGGTTTATCACAAATGACAATGAAACAATATTGGAAAGGATACACTAAGAAAAAGGGGGTTAAATATATTCAATACATTCCGCTTTGGGTATTTAAGAAGTCTTGTAAAACAAAAGATCTTAAAAGAAAAATTGAAAAAGGGATAGGTAAAATAAGGGTTCGGGGGGGAATTCCTATTTTAAATTTTAATTTAAATATAAAAGAATCTCCAGAACTTTATAGAATTGTAGCTCACTTAATTGGAGATGGATTTGCGGGAGAATTAAAAACACCTTATTATTGTAATACCTGTAAAAGATTAAGAGATCAATTTAAAAAAGATTTACAAATATTTGGGAAGATAAAAACTTATGAAAGAACTCCTAATACTACGCCTTGTGTTATGTTTCCGAAGACTATTTCTGATATTTTAAGACATATTTTTAAAATAGAGTTTATTAGACCATCTAAGCTCCCTAAAGAAATTTTTTTATCTTCAAATAAATGTAAGGGTACTTTTTTACAAGCTTTGTTTGATGATGAAGGAACAATTTCCACAAATTTAGCATTAAGTATGAGAAATTATAATCTTGTTAAAGAGATACGTGATTTGATTGAAATTTTGGGAATAAAAACAAACGGCATTTATAAAAAAGAAGAGCAGGATTATACGATTCAAATAAAATCAACTTATTTCAAAATATTCAAAACGAAAATTGGTTTTATTCATCCAAAAAAAACAAAAAATTTAGATTTTGCATTGAAAATAATAGAAAGAAATAAAATTCAAAGAACAAGACCTCTAATTGAGACTAGAACAAATATTCTTAAAATACTTGAGAAGAAACCATTAACTACTTTAGAACTTTGTCATAAATTATTATTTACTATAAATGGATTATACTTTCATTTAAGAGTATTGGAAAAAGAAGGTAAAATCGGAAGAAATAGTTATAAAAATAAAGTAATTTGGAGTTTAGCTTAAGGTCTTGTCCACATAATAGTATAATATGTTACATCATTTTCTTCATCAACAATTCCTATTAGTAATCTTTTTCTTGTACTATGAGCTACCCTATTCTTTGCGCTAAAGTCGTGCCAAGTAAGAGTTGAACCTTCATGAACTGGGAAAACTACCCATTTAGCATGATCCTCTCCGGGCTTGACTCCACGTTCGTATACTCTAAAATCTGCACCAAATTTTAATGCTGTTTTTACTATATAACCTCTTTTTCTTAGATCTTTATAAACACAATATCTTATCCAAAAATTTGATTCTATTTTTTCTGCATATTCAAGAAAAGAATCAAAGTTTAATTTCTTTTTATCTTTGTAAATTGTAAATCTTTTTGATTCAAATAAGTAAAGAGCTTCTATTAAGGAGTACTGATATTTTTTATTTTCAAGAGGTTCTCCAAATCTTGTTTGATTATAGAGTTCTCTAACTGGATTAGAATCATCTGCAACTACGCGCTCCGCTGTCAAAAATGCCTTAATTTTTGTTTTTGGCGCTTCTTTGACTTTTTCTTTCTCTGCCATAAGAATTGAGAGTTTTAGGGATATAAAAAGGTTTTTATACTAATTTTAACTTAGTTTTAAAATGGAGATTATTTTTTTAGGAACAGCAGGAATGCAACCTACAAAGGAAAGGAATTTAATTAGTATTCTAGTTAAAAATAAAAATGAAAATATGCTAATTGACTGCGGGGAAGGAACTCAAAGGCAGTTTAGAGTTGCAGAAGAAAAACCTTGTAAATTAAATAGAATTTTAATAAGTCACTGGCACGGGGATCATGTTTATGGATTATTGGGATTAATGAAATATCTAAGTGTAAATGAATATAATCAAACTCTAGAAATTTATGGACCTAAAGGAATTAAAAAATATATTAAAAATATGCTGGATTGCAGTGCTGATAAAAGTAATGTCAAACTTCAAATTCATGAAATAGTTAAAGAAGGTAAAATATTTGAAAATAAAGAAATTAGTATAAATGCATTTAAATTAAAACATAGTGTTGAAGCTTTAGGTTATATTATTCAAGAGAAAGATAAGAGAAAAATTAATTTAGGATACTTAAAGAAATTTGGATTAAAACAACATCCTTTACTAGGAAAATTACAAAGAGGAGAAGATATTGTTTGGAATGGTAAAAAGATAAAGGCTAAAGATGCTACGATTATTCAACCCGGAAAAAAAGTTAGTTTTATTTTAGACACTGGTTATGATGCTAAATTTGTAAAATATATTAAAGATTCTGATGTTTTAGTAAGTGAATCTACTTATTTAAGCAATGAAGAAAACAAAGCAAGAAACTATGGACATATGACTGCCAAGGATGCTGCAACACTGGCTAAAAAAGGAAATGTTAAGAAACTTGTTTTAACGCATTTTAGTCAGAGATATAAGGGAGAAGACGAAATAAAGAAAGAAGCTCAAAAGACATTTAAAAATAGTATTTGCTCTGAAGATTTTATGAAGGTTATTGTATAATGAAAAAAAATATGTCCGCCACATACATTTCCACATAAATTTCCATGGCAGAAAAGGATAATAAATGAACCTTGTCATACCCATAAAAATAAAATTCCTTTATTTTTACACAATATACATTGTAGAATTCTTAAATGTCCTTATAAAAGGTGCAAAAAAATTATTTAATTTTCTTTTTATA
>Ga0210057_1002015_pt1 | contig 29815 bp, 20 predicted proteins | sample CryGeyCG2114_010_2_FD_183968 | JGI IMG/M metagenome (GOLD analysis project Ga0210057, IMG submission 183968) | Groundwater microbial communities from aquifer - Crystal Geyser CG10_big_fil_rev_8/21/14_0.10 (SPAdes) (version 2) | ecosystem: Environmental > Aquatic > Deep subsurface > Groundwater ...
CCGGCAAACTCAGCTGGTACGGCGCGGAAACTTCATTCACCGTCATGACTCGATCAGACAGATCTCTCACTATTTTTCTTCGAAATGGCATAGAGAAAAAGTTTAGGTTCCAAAGTCTCCCCAAGAAAGAGTCTAATTCTGATAAAATTGGACGCTGTACCCGAAGTTCTCAGTATGACGCCCCCTGATCAAAATCAAAACCCTTTAGAGCAAATTGAAGCTTTTCAGGAAAAGTTTGAACAGCCCGACAGTTCTCCACACCAGCCCGAGCTTAGCCAGGTACAGCAGCAAGCCATTGCCCGTTTTGACGCCGAACTACTGAACGCCACACCTGATAACGGTTGGGGTGAAGTTAGTCTAACGTCCGCTTTCGCCGAGTTCAGACAGCAGCTCTACCGAGTCATGGCAGCCCATCACGAACAGCCTGACAGCCAGCCTAGTATCGACCAAACTTTGACCGACTTAATCGACCAAACAGGTTTCAGCCGGATCTATGTTGCCAAGAGTAATGACTACCACACCTTGTCACCAGCCCAGTGTCGTATCTTTAGCCATCACCTTCCTCAGCAGCTCAACTCGGTCCGACAAAAGCTGGAAGCGCTGCGAGCAGAGCTTCAGCTACAAGACTTCCCTCCACCGGCCCAGGCGGAGTACGCCCAAGCCATCGATCATCAGCTCCGGTACATCGGCGTGGCCAGTGCGATCGGTTGGCCTGAGTTCACTGCCCGCCAACGGTCCGGGGAAGACTGGCTGGCAATAATTGATCGGCAAGCCACCGCTGAATCCGGCCAGTTAGTACTAAAGTACGAACAAGACGCCCAGCAAATCCTGGAGCGCCAGCAGCAGCGAGGTGAAAAAGGGCCACTCCGGCAGTTCGCCACCATTGCCGATGCCCTAGCTGTCTGGAACCTAACCGGTCAAGAGCAAGCCAAACTGGCCGCCAGCCAAGAAGTACTGACCGGGGACAAGCTGCCCGCTCAGCTCATTCAGAAGTTATTCCAGATACTGCTGGGCCGATTGCCACAACTGTCCACAGACGACAATGGCTGGCAAGCTGTCATCGACGACTCTAAGATATCGGTAAACGTTAATGCTAAATCGAGACGGATCGAAATTCCTCCTGCTCGGGTTTTTTCGCCGGACGACGTAGCATTCATTCCCGCTCATGAGTTTGTCCATATCATCGGCGGCGCTAACGGCGAGCAGCAGTTATTTAGTTTCCTGAGGCTGGGCATGCACGACTACCTTCCCTCCGAAGAGGGTAAGGCTACTATAGCCGAGCTACTCAACGGTCAGCAGTTCGGTCACCAGCGCCAAGTCAAGATGGCTGCCCGCTACCATGCCGTGGCGATGGCGCTGAAAACGAAGCCCGACAAACAGGGTGGGACAGTGGCCGCTTACTCTATGCAGGACATCTACCACCAGCTGCGCGATCACGGGGTGGACCATCAGGACGCGGCCGAAACAACTTGGCGGGCACTGCGGGGAACGTCGCTGAAACGGCAAACGGTTACCCTGAACCTTCCTGACCGGCAGCTGCTGGTGGCTGAAGCTTTTATCAAAGACTTGGTCTACTTTCAGGGCCAAATGGAACTTTATGACTTGATGATCGAGCATGCTCCCTTGTCCCAAAAGGACAGGGCCAGGTTGAAACAGCGGCACGTCCGAGACTTTCCTTTTAATCTGCTGGCCAGAATTGGCCAGTGGACGTTTTTGGGCAAGCATTTCGAAGAGGTGGTAAGCGATAACGCCGATGAAGAAGAGATCCTAGACTTACGTCACCGGATTGAAAACCTGAGAGCTTGCGCTCTCTCGGGCAAAGCAATCCTTCGTACCATGCTCGACCATTTTTTGGTGGGTAAAGTTAACATCGTCACGGTCAGTGGTCCTGCCTGGGAGAAACTGCTGGAGAGAGGCACTCCTGGCTTGATTAAGCTTGAAAACGTCACTGAACCGCCGAGTGAACCGGGGATGTTAGTGGGGTAGCGTACGGCAACTTGTTAGAAACTTATACGCATACTATTCGACTCCATTCAGTGTCACCAAATCTTTGGTGAACTATTAAGTAAAACTGTTAACTAGAATAAAAATTTGTTTGGCTTTTACTCAATGCTTCTAGTATCTCTGAGTCTCTGATGAGTATTGACCGATCACAAGTATAAATAAGTCCTTTATTTGGTTGTGATTCGAATCCTAAGTAGGTGATTTCGATACCTCTTTTCTTAACCTCACTCACTGCTGGTTGTAAATCTGAATCTGAACTACATAAGATTACCTTGTTAACAATACCATCACAGACTTCTGCCACTATATCTACCGCTATTCTCACATCGACACCTTTTTCGTGAAATACAAGTTTCTCCTTGCCATTCACCCTCACTTTTTGTCCACGAACGTTACCACTAATAATAAAGGAGTATCCGATTTTTTCTAAATTTGCCTTTAAGACTCTTTGTTTTTGGATAAGTTCTTGTGATTTCTTAGGAGATTCTTTGTGGAATCTTAACTTTGCTGAGTAAAACCGAGTCGTTGAAATTTCTATTGCTTTCAAAGCAGATTCAAACAGTCTTTCGAAGACGTAGTTTTCAATATTTGCTTTCTTCTTATGCTTCTTACATATTTTTTTGATGTAATATTTCAAGTTTTCTGTATCAACATATAGAATGGTTTGTTTTGGTTTGGTCATAGTGGTTTATATCAAAAAAACCTCGTCGGGCCAGAGGCATGGACGAGGCGAGAATTGATTATATTAAACATTAATCACAGACAAGTGTCAATAGTCATATTTTGATATAGATTGACTGGGTAGCGTGCGGGAGGGCGTTAGAAATCTTTTATCCCTAACTGCAACAATTAGCTCAACGGTTGGCTCTTGGTCTTTGTTTGGCATGATGATACTCCCATCTTTTACTTTGTATTGGCTAGTAATTTTCTCATCACTTTTGTTTGTAAACACAAATAGCTTGGTAGCCCCTTGATCTTTAGCATAACCCTCGAAAGTTGATATTAGCTGGGATCCAATCTTTTTGCCTTTTTCTTTTGGAAGAACTCCAATGATAGAAATAACCCACTTCTCTCTACCCTCGCTATTGTGAATATGGTTTTCCTGTTGACCATAGATCATGCCCACAGACTCACCTTGTTCATTGATTGCTTTGATGCACATACCTCGTTTAATTTCAATCTGCCTTGCCATTTCTTCAAAATCAAACCACTCTTCCAGTGACGAGTCCTGGGTGTCAGAAAAAGCAGCTTCTGCAACTGCTCGGACAACCTCTAAATCATTATGGCAATACAACTGTTAAATATTTCATAATGTCTATTTTACCAGAGAAACGGAGTTAGTTTTCAACAAAAAGTTCTTGTAATTCTTGGTTGGGTTGCCTTGTTTCAGGTTAAAATGATGGGTCCCGAACTAGATATGGACCGAGCTGAAAATTCAGGCGAAATCCTTACTGAAAACAGCCGTTGACTACCCTATTCCAGTATAGTACTCTGCTCGCAAGTGACACCAAGTAATCTTCATGCCAAGTAACGGGTTCGGTACAGACAGCCGGCGATGGGCGGGGATCATCGGAGCAGTTGGTTTGATTATTGGCTTGGCAATCGGCTACTTCTTTGGATCTACCTCCCCAGGGCTGCTCACTTCTGGCGACACCGCGGTTCCCGATTCGAGCGCAGGCACCGCCGCCGGCCAAACGCAGGTTCAGCTCGTTAATCACATTCAGGCCGACCTTCCCGAGCAAGACGTTTTTGTAGAAATGGAGCCAGGCTCGGACCAAGTTGTGCGGCCGGACATCGACCAAGCTGAGGACTTGGCCGCCAGCGAGCTTTTTGCCGCCAGCGCTCCTGCCGAACACGACCCATTCAAAGTAGGAGAGAACCCGCTCGGCCCCTTTTCCAAAGGCGACAGTCTGGGCTTTACGCTTGGTGACTGGCTGGCGGCTGACGGTAGCGGCAGCTACACCGTGGACGGCGCGACTGCCCAACTGGAGCTCAGTATGGAACGGCTCGTTCCCAACGGTGTCTACACAGTCTGGTGCTCGAAAATTAAACTGCCCCCTGAACCGCTGGTGATCGACGTTCCGTGCGGAGCGCTCGACGGTTCTGACAACTCCTTTACCGCCGACGAAGCCGGCGCCGCCCAAGTAAGCATCAGCATGAGCCCGCTTCAGCCCAGCACCGAGACCGTGGTCAATGCCCTGGCGCTTGCCTATCACAGCGACGGCCAAACGTTTGGGCCGGAACCGGGACCGTTCGGTTCGAGCACTCATGTTCAGTTGTTTTTCCTGATGCCGCCCCTCGGGGAATGAGGTATCTTTTCAGGGAGTAAGGTACTCGGTTTTTTCGAAGTTGAGGCAGATGGTTCGTGCTTTCTCATAGAACCAGGGGCCAGGTTTGTCCTCCAGCCGAAAGGCCAAAAAGGCGTTTTGTACACCAGGCCCCACCTCCTTTTTCCCTCACCTAAAACTTGACGCCCATTGACTGACGCCCATTGACATATGCAAATGAGTTGCATTAAACTACGATCGATGAGTTCCGCCAATGCCATCGCCCAGCTCCAAAATCAAGGCCACCGGATCACCACGGCTCGTCGGGTCTTGCTGGAGATCTTCGATGCCAGCCGCCGGCCGCTCAACGCCCAAGACATCAACCAGGCGCTAACCAGGCAAGGGGTAAAAGTCAACACCTCTACCATTTACCGGGAGCTGCAGTTTTTGCAGAAGCAAGGCTTGGTCAACCCGCTCCAGCTCTCGACAAACCAGCTTTACTACGAATCCGCCCAACTGCCCCACCATCACCACCTGGTCTGTGACAGTTGCGGCAGTATTGATCCGGTTGAGTGCCATGAGGTAGAGTCGCCGCTTCGGCGTCTTGAGACCAGGGTAAACCAAACCGGTTTTACCATCACTAACCATACGTTGGAGTTCTATGGAACTTGCGCTGGCTGTCGCTAGCGCCCGAGCCAAGATGATTAACGCCGCACCATGACCCAAGTCTTCCAACTTTTCCTGCTCGCTCTGCTGGCCAGCCTGATCGCCCTGGTAGGCGGAGTGGTGTTCCTGTTTAACCAGCGCTGGTCGCGCTCACTGGAGCGCAACGCCGTGCCCTTTGCCGCCGGCGTGCTGATCACCATTTCCCTGCTGGGGTTACTGCCTGAGTCGATGGAACTGATCGGCACCCGAACGCTGTGGGTAGCAGCCGCCGCTTTCGCCGCCACTTTTGTGTTTGAGCGGCTGGCGTTTGAGATCCACCACCACACCCACAAGCACTCATCCCAGCGCGCTGTCGCTCGTCAAGCCGCCGTACCGATGGTGCTGATCGGCGACACCATTCATAACTTTGTCGACGGCGTAGCCATCAGCGGTGCTTTTTTAGTCAATCCGGGACTGGGCCTACTAACAGCGGTCTCTACCTTCCTGCATGAAGTTCCCCACGAGATCGGTGACTTTGGGATCCTGCTCAAGGCCGGCTGGAAGCGAGCTGATATTTTGTTGGCTAATGCCTTGTCGGCCTCAACCACCATCCTGGGAGCTTTCGCCCTGTTGGTGTTCGCCGATGATCCACAATTGATCGGCACCCTGCTGGCTGTCTCGGCAGGGATCTTCCTCTACCTGGGAAGTATCGACTTCCTTCCCCATGCCGCCGATGGTTTTTCCAGCAAAGCTCAGGCGGCGGTGCCTCTGTTGATCGGCGTGCTGGTGATGGCCGCCGCTTTTGTGGTAGTGCCCCACGCTGGTTAGCAAAACGTCCAGGACACGCCAAGTATCACCATCGACGGCCAGCCGCTGACCCTCTAGACTAGGGTACAATACCGCTATCGTTGTCGGTTAGGCCCGCCGCAATGGACCGCTTTGTATGAAAATGTCCCCACCTCCCAAGACATGCGCCACTACCGACTGGGTGTACGACCAGCTTCAGGACCAGTTGCGCTCCGCCCTCCGGCAAGTGTTCTCCGATCAAGGCTGGGACCAGTCGGCGGTCTCGGAGGTAGCTATCAGTCCCGCTCCCGACCGGATCGAAGGAGACTACGGCCTGCACTGCGGGCAGTTGGCCAAACAGCTGGCCCAGCCGGCCCCCCAGCTGGCCCAGCGCCTGGCGGCGGAGATGGCCCTGCCCGCTTCAGGGGTATTTCGCCGGTACCTAGCCGTCGGCCCATACCTCAACGTCAAGCTTAACTTCCCGGCAATCGCTCCCCAAGTTGTCAGTCAAGTGCTGACCGCCGGCAGTTGGTACGGCTGCGCCGATCAGGGCCAAAACCAGACTTACGTCATCGACATGTCCGCCCCCAACATCGCCAAGAGAATGAGCATTGGTCACTTGCGCTCTACTATTATTGGCGACTCGCTTTACCGCTTGCTAACTTTCCAGGGGTTCCGGGTACTGCGCGACAACCACCTCGGTGACTGGGGGACCCAGTTTGGGCATCTGCTGTACGCGCTAGAGCTGTGGGGAGATGAGGCCCGCCCTGAACTAGAGAAGCAGCCGATCGCCACCCTCCAGCAGCTTTACGTGCGGATCAGTCGGGCCGGAGATCCTCAGGACGAGCAGTACGCCCACTTAGAACCGGCTGAGGCTAAACTGCAAGCCGAGCAAGTTAAAGATCAAGGCCGTGCTTGGTTCAAAAAACTTGAACAAGGCGACGGTGAAGCTCGCCGGCTGTGGCAGCAGATCGTTGACTGGTCAATGACTGAGTTCCAGCAAGTTTATGACTTGCTTAAGATCGAGTTTGAACTGGTTCATGGCGAAAGCTTTTACGAGCCGATGCTGGCGCCCACCATCGCCGCCTTGCGGGAAACCAGTACGGCTACCGACAGCCAAGGAGCGGTAGTTGTTGATATGGACGATGTTGGCTTGGGAGTAGCCATCGTTCAAAAATCCGACGGCGCCACCTTGTACATCACCCGGGACATCGCCACGGCGCTGCATCGGGCCAACCAACTGCAAGCCGACGGCATGATCTACGTAGTCGGTGAGGACCAGCGTTTCTACTTCCAACAGTTATTTGAAGTGTTGCGGCGGATGGGCCTGGAAATTGCCGGCCGCAGCTATCACCTGCCTTTTGGCATGATCAGGCTGGAAGAGGGCAAGATGTCCACCAGGAAAGGCCGAGTTGTTTTGCTGGAAGAAGTGGTAGACAAAGTGCTGGCCCAAGCCCAGCAACTGATCGCCGACCGGACCAGGATCGCGCCGGAACAGAGGCCAGAGGTCGTCCGCCAGGTGGGGGTAGGGGCACTCAAGTGGAACGACCTGAAAAGGGACCCCAAGTACCCCATCATCTTTGACTGGGACCAGATGTTGTCGCTGACGGGCAACAGCGCCCCGTACGTCCAGTACGCCTGTGTTCGGGCCGGCTCTATCCTGCAAGAAGTTGAGCGCCAGCACGGCCCACCTCCGGACGAGGCGACAGGCCTGGTGCCCGCTGAGCTTGATGAAGAAAGGGCCCTCATTAAGAAATTAACTGAGTTCCCGCTGGTGGTTCGCCAGGCTGCTGGCGGGTACAACCCGTCACTGGTGGCCGCCTACGCCTACCAGCTGGCCCAACTGTACAACAGTTTTTACAACCCTGACGTGGCGCCGGTGCTGGGGGCTGAGACGCCGGAGGTGATGTGGGGGAGGTACTTACTGACCAAGGCCGTGGCCCAGGTACTTACTACCAGCTTAATGTTGCTGGGGATCGAAGTGCCGGCCAAGATGTGACGGCCAAGGTGGTGATAAAAGTGGTGATAGTTGAAACTGTGACGGCCGGTGCTGTCACCGCTGACGATTGACCATCACCGACAATTGACCGCGGCTGACGATTGACCGCGGCTGACGATTGACCGCGGCGCACTGCTTACCGATATGTTTGTTTCCAGTTTTGAGAACCGTTCTGCCGCCGGCCGCCGGCTGGCCGACCAGCTCAGCGATTACACCCACCGCGACGACGTGGTAGTGCTGGCCTTACCGCGCGGCGGTCTGCCGGTAGCGGCTGAAGTGACCCGGCAACTAGGGCTACAGCTGGACGTCATGCTGGTCCGCAAGATCGGTTTTCCCGGCCACCCCGAGTACGGCATCGGCGCTATCAGCGAGCACCAGGTAGAAGTGATCGACCAGGCCAGGATTGCACAGCTGGGCACCACCACCGACCAGCTGCAAGAAAGTATCAGCGCCGAACGGCAGGAACTGGAACGGCGGCTGGAGATCTACCGCCAGGGCCGGTCCTTGCCGAACCTGACGGACAAAACGGTACTGCTGGTAGACGATGGAGTGGCTACCGGCGTGACGATGAAAGCGGCGGTAGAGTCTGCTCGAAAACTGGGCGCGGCTGAGGTGGTGGTGGCAGTACCGGTCTGCGCGGCTGACTCGGCTGCCGAGCTGCGGGCGCGCGCCGACCGGCTGGTGTGCTTGCTGGAGCCGGCCAACTTGAGGGCTGTCGGCCAGTACTACCAGCAGTTTGACCAGCTCAACGATGACCAAGTGGTTAAGTTCTTGTCAAACTGACACCACTGCGCTGTGCCGCTCAACCCTGTCTTGACTTGAGGCTACCGCCTCCAGCATACTCAAGTGGTCAGCCCTCAACCGGCTGTGTGTATGGTGGAGCAAACATCAACCCCAAGTGGAGACCAATCCTGGCAAGACCACCGCCAATCGCTTAAAGAGCGGCGGCGGCGGTTTCGCCGTCCATATCAGGTTTTTTCCCAAGCCAAACAAGTAGTTGGTCCGCGACGGGACTTGCCGGCCGCGCTGGTCAGAAAAACCCGGGCGCTCTGGCGGAGTACCGCCGCCCAGCTGGCGGCGCTCGGTCCGCGCCAGCGAAGCGTGGTGCTGGCCATCACCGCTTTAGTACTGGCAGCTACCGCTGTGGTTAGCCTGTCGGTCCTGTTGAGCCTCTCACCCCAGGACGTGCGCCGCAGTGCTTACCCCGCCGGCGGGCCGCCTACCGGCACTCAAGGTCAAGGACGGCAAACTCCACCGTCCCCCGGCCCAGCGGGCCAACCCAGCCAACAACTTCGCGTCACCGGCGTTAACCAGAATGGCCAGCGGATCGCTTTGACTTGCCCCGCCTCCCAGTTTATCGACACATTTAGCCGGACCGGTTCAGATGAAGGCGTGCCGTGTTTCCGCGTCCAGGTAGACGGCCAGCTGGATGTTGGCGCCATCAGACGGACGTGTGAAAACAGCTGGGTCAACATCTCGTCGATCACCCCTCAAGACTGCCGCAACAACCTAGTGGTCAGGGACGGCGCGACCGGTTTTGCCATCGCTTCCGATGTCCAGTTCCCCAGTGATACTCGGCTAAACTCTCTGCCCACCTTCCCCAAGCTGGAAGAGGCCAAAGCAGTTAACGACGTTGCTGGTCAAGCTCAGTCGTTGGTAAACCAGGTCGAAACCTTAAGCAGTTGTAACGACCAAAACTGCCTGTCCCAACTGCGGCAGGCCCGTCAGCAAGTTGGGTCACTGGCTGCTAGCGTCGACTGCGACCCCAATGACTTCGTCTGTCAAAACCAACGGCAAATCGCTGACAGGGCCGGCCAGGCTACCAACCAAGTGCTGGAAAATGTCACTGTTCGTGTCGAGACCAATCAAGCCCAAGAAACACTAGGATCGCTCCAAGCCCAGATCCTCAACATTGAACGGTCCAACTGCTCCGACAGTATTTGCGTCCGCCGGTTGGCCGAGCTGCGCGGCCGGCTGGCACTGCTGGCCCAGGACCCCGGCCAAGCTGAGGCTTGTTCACTGCCGGCGTCGTGCCAAGTCGCCCGTTCCCAAGCATCTCAAGTCAACGCCACTGTCAACCAAACCATTAGCAGGCTCAACTCGCTGCGCTCTCAAGCCCGCCAGCTGGCCCAAGCCAAGGTCCGCACCGAACAAGCCCTGGTCAAAGATCCCGACAACACCAGGGCCGCGGAACAGTTGTCCCAAATTGACCAACAGCTGTTTGAACTGCAAAACCAGGTCAGCGGTAACGATCGGCAGGCCGTGCGCAACTACATCGCCAACCAAAACGAGACGGTACGACGCAGTACCAACCAGTTTAGACAAGACCAAACCAACGCTTTGCTTAGCAGCCTGGAACAGGCGCTGGACGATAGGCTGGCGCTCAATCAACTCAGACTGAGCGAGCCAAAAAATACTCAGGTCTTAGACGAGATCAGGGCGGTGGACCTGGAAATCCAGGCACTCACTCGCCAAGCCCGCCAAACCTCCCAAAACGATGGCCAAGTTAACACTAGAATTACGGCCCTCACTCAGCAAAACGCGGCCGCGATTGCCGATCTAGCCAACCAAGCGGCCGAGACTGATGACGGTGGCCAGGCCGATCAGCCGTCGGCTGGGCAGCCGGACCAGCCGCCAGGGCCAGTGGCAGACGTCAGGCCGGATCCCCAGCAACAGCTGGCTGAGCGAACCACCAGGCTGGCGCTCAACAATCAGATCAACACCTTGAACCGGCAGTTGGGCCAGCTTAACCCCGCTCAGCCCGATAACTCTGACATTGCTCAAGCCGAAGGCATCGCCCGGAAAGCCCAAAACATCATTACTTCCCAGACTGATGAATCGGTCCTCAGGCGCGCTCGCCAAACGCTGGCCCAAGCCAGGCAGTACCTGACCGCCCAGACTGATCTGCCCGCGCCCACCGGGCCGTTGACCGGTCCGCCAGGCCAGGACCGAGGCACCGCTCCAGCCGGCGAAAGGCCGCGACCACAGCCACTCGCCGGAGGGATAACGGCAGTACTTAGAAATGTCGGCTCTATTCTGAGCAACTTAGTAGGGCAAGTCACCAGACAGGGAAGTTCTTCCCAGCCAGCACCCGAGCAAACTCCCGTTCAGATTCCCGATAGGTCTGATAAACCTGTCACGCCGGGGCAACCCGACGACACCGAGCCGACCCCGCCATCCCGCGACCAGCTGGTCACCGCTGCCTGCTCCCAGGGGTTTGGGTTCTCCGGCCAGGTACTCAACTGCGTCAGCCGGGCGCTTGAGCTTGACGGGTGCCGGGCGCTGGACGCCTCGCTGGCGCTGCAGTGCAGTCAAGATGTTATTGAAAGGTACGACCGGCAAGCCGAGCAGTTAATCGCCACTTTAGCCCAGTTACAGCTTCAGTCGGCAGAAGGTCAGCCGGTAGACAGCTCGGTAACAGACAGCGCGGCGGCAGATGACCAACCGGCGGCAGGCCCAGCCTTTGCCGACCAGCTCAATCGGTTAGCCCAGCTAGGCCAACAGATCGTCGAGACCCGGCAGCAGCTGACGCAAGCCAATGATCTCTCAACCATCGACATGTTGGCTGCTAGATTAGCCGATGCTCAAAGCCGCTACGCCGACCAGCTGGCCGCGGCCCGCTCTCAAGCTCCTGCCCGTACCGAGCTCCAAATCATCGACACCATCGACCAAAATACCAGTTCTACCCTGGCTCTACTCACCAGTCCGCCGGCCCCGGACCAAGACGTCACTTCTTCCACTCCCCCCGGCGGGCCGAGCACTGCTTCCCAGGGAGGGCCGGAGGAACGACCAACTGCCGGCGGGATAACGTCGGTCATTAGCAACGTCGGCTCATTTCTGAGGAACTTGGCAAGATTGAACCAAAGACAGGGAAGTTCTTCCCAGGCACCGTCCACCACGCCATCGACCGGTCAGAGTGAAGCCGAGCGAATCGTCCTCACCAGCCAGCTGGACCGGCTCAGGGAGCTGGAGCGGCAACTCGACCGGCTTGACCCAGGCGACTCGCTCTACCAGCTGGAGTTGGCACAGCTTCAAAATAACGCGGCAATGATCATGGCGGACCTCAAGCCCAGTCAAACCGGTCCCGACGACCTGGCCGAGGCGCTTGATACTGGTCAGCGGATCTTGGACTCGACCACCGCCCAACTGGCCCAGACCGACGGCCAGCCGCTTTCAGCTCCCGGCGCCGATCAGTCGGGACCGCAACCGGATGAGGCACCAGCCACCACTCAACCATTACCAGCGGAGGAACCGCCCGATAGCAACATCTTCGCCAGAGCTTTGAGCCTGGTCCGCAGCTTTAGGGCTTTGAACTTAGTCCGTGACTTTCTAAGCCCAGAGCGCACCGGCGGCCGCGTTTCGACACTGCCGGACGAAGGTGACGATACCCAGTTGCGTCTTTCCCAAGCCGCCGGCCGGCTCGAGACGCTAAGACAAGAGGTGCTGGAGCTCAACAACGATGACCAGGCCGACCGGCAGCGGGCCGAACAGCTGGCCATCGAAGCCCACTCCATCTACACCCAGTTAGGTGATCGGGACGCTCCCCTCGATCAGCGGATTGATGTCTACAAAGCTTTTCTTGAGGCGGCGGCGCTGTTGAGGTCAGACCAGCCTAGCGAAATCTACCCGACAGCCTGCCAGACCTCTCAGCTGGGAGTAGAGTACTTTACCAGCCAACAGCTTTGTACTTTGGCAGGGGGCGAGGTACTTGACCCGACCCAGTTTGCCGAGTTTCAAGCAAATCTGGCCCAAACTTCTTCCCAGGTCCAGTCTCAACTTGAGATGCTTAGCTTACTTGATCAGCAGCTAGCCTCTCTCAATCCTCAGGATGCCGCCGACATCCTCACCGCCCAGCGCATTCGTCAGGATGCCCGCAGTATCATCCAAAACTTGGTCCAGCTTGATGAAAACCATCCTCAGATAGTTGACGCCATTGCCCAAGCTTCCAGCTTGGTGCGGGACGCGAACCGGTTCATCACCGCTACCCGGTCTCTTCCGCTCAACCAAATACCCGAGCCTACCGCGATTGTTCCGGCGGACCAGGCCGTTCCTCTGCCGGCCATCATCGGCGGCTTTGAGCCTGGCATTCGTGAAACCAAGTGCCTTAAGTCAGGGCAAAGCATCTTTACTTCTAGTCCGGAAGTTTGCCAACAGGTAGGAGGCAGTACCGACCAGGCGCTGCTGGCCACTGTTTTGCAAACGGTCACCGGTACCAGAAACCAAAGCTCGTTCACTAACTCCCCAACCCCTGCCAACCAAACCAGTTGTTACTTTATTGGCAGACTAATCCCAGCCTTCACCTCTAAACCGGAGATCTGTACTAACTTCCAGGGTTCGCTAACGCCCCCCGGCGCCGATCAGTCTACTTCCTCTCCACCGGACACCTCAACTGTCCAACAAACCGCTGACAGTCAGGCGCTAACCGCTCCGCTAGGCGAGTACCACCCGTCGGGGCGTGGGGTGGCAGGGCGCAAGATTAAGTGCCAGCAGGGACCGTGGACCTACTTTGCCGTGTCTGCCGATGTTTGTACCAATGGAGGCGGACAAGTAGCCGAACTTAGTTTGCTAGAGCGGGCGGGCGCCGCCATCGGCCGTACCCCCAGAATAAGTATTGACCAGCAGCTGGCTGATACTTGTCAGCGCAGTACCGGCGGCGGCTCGACCAGGTTTGAAAACTGTCTGAGCTATCAGTTAGAGCTCCAGAGCTGTCGAACCGGGCTAGCTTCCGACGTAAGGATCCGGTCCTGCCTGGACAGTGTCCAAGCCAGGTACGGGCTGGCCAACCGGCCCGAACCCATCTCCACCGACCAACCTGATGAAGAAACAGCAGAGTTTAAGCTTTTCGGAGATGACACCAGCGCAGGCACGACTGAAGAGTTTGAACTCTCTGGAGTAGTTACTCTCGACAGCCTGGTAACCAGGGCTACTCGGCTGGATGATGTTCTAGCTGATCTTGACGGTAACAACCCTGATGACTTGGCAACCGCCGAGAGGTACCGGACCGAGTTGAGCAGCATTGTCTCTATTCTTCAAGCAAATGAGCTTAGCTTGGAAGAAATGACACTGGTCTACAATGCGCTCGACAGCAGTAATCAGCTACTAACATCGTCGGAACAAAGCCAGAACCATCCAGTGGCTTGTCGGTTCCAGAACCAAGTCAACCGATCGGTGCTGTACACTTCTTCCGAACAAGTCTGCCTGGGCATCCGCGGCTTCCCTGAGGAAGTGGCGCAGTTGCCGTTGACCGTCGGTGAGTATGAACGGGGCATCAGGGAAGTTCGCTGCAGCGTCGGCTCGCTACTGATTTTTGCCGACACCCAAGAAACTTGCGGTGATCTTTTCCAGGTGGACGATGCACAGTTGGGCGGCACTCCAGAGCCGCTTGGCTTGGTTGAGGATGTCGGCCGACGGTTGGGCATCGAGCCTAGAAGTAACTTTGACGACCGAGTAGCCCAGCGCTGTCAAGACCAGGGCTCCTTGCTGAGTGCTGGATTTGAGAACTGCGTTCGCCGCCAGCTAGCCGTCCAGGCATGTGTTATCAACCTGGACGCTTTCGACACCACCAATGAAACTTGTCAACGATTGGTCGATGCCCAGCTTAACCTGACTGAGCGAGAGGTGGAGCAGGAGGCAGACAGCGAAAGTCTGTCACCAACGGATGACCATCGGCAACCAAACCCCCAGCTGGCAACACAGTTTCCCCCTCATGTGTTCTCTCACCTGGAGAGCACCGCTAGTTTGAGCGAGTGTCGAGGAGCTTGCGGCCTCCATTTCCCTAACCAAACCAGTCCAAACTACTCGAGCTGTACCGCCCACTGCTCGGAAGCCAATCAACTGGGCTTGCTGGGTAGTGAAGCTGACCAGATTGAGCCGCCATTGCAGTCTCAGCTCAACATTAACGAGCGAGTAGACAGCCAACTGGCCCAAGCCGCCGACAGCTGTTTGACAATCGGCGCCGGCGGGCTGGGCGGTGTGGCCAACTGTTACACCAGTCTGGCCCGCGGGATCGAGCGGCAAGCGTGCGAGCTACGCCTAGGTCCAGAGGCAACTCCCCAAGAAATCAGGGGCTGTCTCGTGGAAGTTGATCAGAAGTATGGCGTTCAAAACCAAGATCAAGTGCCTCAAGATACTGCGTCTCAGAAAGAAGCCGGTAGGCTGCAGCTTGAAATCCAAAATATTCAATCGCTCATTAATCAAATTTTCCGGTTTCCATCTGGCTCAACTGCTAACCAAGCCCAATCATCAACAACTACCCAACAAACACCACTTGTCGCTTGTCCTACAACTGATTCGGTCAATAGTTGCACTTGCAGCTTTAACGACTCACCCGACAAGACATTTCAGGTAGATCCCGGACAACTCTGCAAAGACGGCAAGCTCGTCAATGTAAATCTGCAGTCCAGTACATCGGCTGACCAGTCACTTGCTCCCACTCAAGCCACATCTATCCCCGGTAAAGTAGTCAATGATCTTGTCGCGACCGGGAGTGAACTTGCCTGTCAGAGCAGATGTACCTTTCACTTCTTTTCTGAAAATTCACTTCAGGTGTGTGCTGAGATTTGTCATGAGATTGGTATTAACGATGCTTTTACCCCAGGGACTACCTCAAATCAACCCGAGCCGATCAGTCTCACTCTCAACACCCTTGATGACAGGAGAGTTACCTTGGCCCTTGATTTTGCCAACAACGACTTTCGGTGCAACCGGAATGATCCTGATGGCCTAATCGTCTTCGAAATCAGTACTTCTGAGGAGGTCGAGCTCTGTTTAGGAGATTTACCTAACAGTACTCTCGAGTCTAAACCAAGGGCTCAGAGTGACAGCGATTGGACAGCGGTCGCTTCTTCCCAAGCTGCGGCTACACCTCAAGAGGAGTTTGTGACGCAGTCAACATATCGATGTGAATACCCCAGCGGCAGTGTCAGAGAGTTAGGTTCCATTCCTCAGCAAAGAGTGTCACCAGAGGCAGACCTTTGTTCTAGGGACGGTGGGCAGTTCCAACAAGTATTCCCCGATGGCTCAGTTGTGATAGTCGACGGGTCGACTTCCACTTCCACCCCCACTCAGGCCCAGCCCCAAACAGTTGAACCCGACTATGTCTGCGTCGACGGCACACCCCATGAACTCACCGCCTCCACCACCGTTTATCCAGTCAACGAGCCCAGTGAATGCCGATCCGACCAAAGTGTTATCGCCTACACCGACGACGACCAGCTCCTCCTCTTCCGACCGGCCCAGGACGACCATCAATCCTCACAACCAGCATATAGATGCACGATTACAGATGGAAATGGCACTCGATCCCAAGTTATCTCCGGCACCCCCGACCCCATAGGCGAGTGCGCAGCTGCCGGCGGCACCGCCGCGCCCATCGCCCCTTCCACCCCGGCCCAACCAACAACCACCGGCCAACCCAGCTTTGGCAGTGACACCGTCTACCAAAGGATCTCCCTCGGACAAGCTTGCGACTCCACCACCAGCACTAGCCAACTGGATTGCCTCTGCCAAGGTCAAGTCATCGCCTTCAACTCCAGTGGTGTCTGCTCTACCTCCTCCTCTCAGCCCACCTCCGGCAACCTCACCTGTCCCGATAACTCTATCTGCTCTTGTGTTGAAGACGGCTTCTCTCTCTACACCGTCACAGCCGGAGAGGATATCACTTGCCCCACCGGCACCATCATCACTCAAGGGGTCACCTCCATAACTCAAGGGCTCACCTGCACTACTCAAGCTTGTCAGTGTCTAGTCGACGGCGCTTTGGCAATAACCTCTCGGGGAAATTCCATCCTTGGCTGCGACCCGGGCACATTCATAGAACTGGAATTCCAGACTAGACCTCCCCAAGCTCCTACCTCACCGGCAGCATCCGTCCCACCCAGCCAACCATCTAGCCAACCAGCCGGTCAATCAGGCCGTTGCTCGGTGTTCTTATCAGGATCTTGTAATGAAGACGAAACCCCCATAGCGGATAGCTCCTGCAGTAACAACGTTCGTTGCCTCCCCAACCCCAACCTTGTTAACCAGAAAACCGCCCCCGTCTCAGGTGCCTCCAAAGATCAAGCCCCCGCCAACTTTATCCAAAACCTCTTCACCACCCCCATCAAATTCATCACCGACAGGCTCAGTTCCACCACCACCTCCACGTCCACCAAGTCCAAACCTCAGGCCGACCTCCCACCCGCTGACCCCACAAACAAAAAATCTCCTGCTCCCAAAGGCACCGAAGATAGCGCTGCCCAAGCATCACCCCAGGAACCAACCCCGCTCTCCATCCTCCAACGAGCCCTGTCAACACCTTTCGGGACCATTGTTCGATCTCTCCAAAACCTCCTCCCCGCCGGCCTGAAACCAACCTCACTCTCAAAACCTTCCACCCAGGAACAACCTATCTCTGTCTCCCTACCCAGGGCCGATGACGCCACCAGCTCGACCCTGGAACAACTGCAAAACACCTCTCACTTTTCAGACAACCCAAACTTCAGCCGAGACATTCGGTCAGGCTTCATCGGCCCGTGCAATCGCCACAACGACCAAACTACTGACACCATCTGTTACATTCCTTCAGAAAGAGGCTTCCTCAAGACCTGCGTCAACTACCCTCTCCCCGACTCATCATTGACCGAAACCGCCATCTGTCACCAATACGGAGTCACCCAGGACTTCTTTGCTACCATGGCCCCAAGTCTCTCCGATGATTACCGTAACTCTGAAGATATCCTCTCAGCCCTCTTCGACTTAAGTGCTGATCTGGCTCCCTTTGGTGACCAAACCCGCAGTCAGCAATGTTACGTTCCCGGCCAACCAGATCCGGTTTACATCAATCCGAATAGACTAACCTGCGAAGACCTCTTTGAGTATCAAACCATACCCCCGGCCATCAACATCGAAGACCACTACTCCCCCCTAAACCAAAACGCTGCTCACATCTTTTACCGTGGTGTCTGCTTGAGCAGTCAAGGCTCATCCTCCACCCAGGGCGTTGTCATCAACCCCAGCTCACCCGAAGACTGCTCCACATACATGAATCGCGGCTTCACTCGTCCCATCAGTGGCCTACCGACCAACCAGCCCATCACCATCGAGATCAGACTCCAGCCAAGCGAATACAACTCTGTTTTGCTGTCTGCTTTACCTCCAAGCATAGTGCAAACCCCCGGCCATAATCAGAGACTGATCAACCTAGCTCAAGTCGGCCCTTACCTGGACACTCCGACCGAAGGCCGCACCAACTGTAGCTTCACTGCTCTGGACAAGAACCAAAGCAACACTCGCTTCAAGTTCCTGTTTAGCGTCGACTCAAGACAAACCAGCCTCTGCCAGGAAGATAACTTCAGCATCATCACCCCTCCGGCTCAGGCCCAATCCTCTTCACCCTCTCCAGCAGTCACTCCAACCGCCCAACCCAGCCTCTTTACTGCCTGCGTTCGCTCCGTTGACGGTGTTTCTGAGAACGTCCATCAAGGCGCCGCTGACTGCCTGTCGGATCTCACCCCGGTCTCGTTTACTGCTCCCAGCCAAGGCCCCACCGAGCCTCTTACTACCTGCCCGAATGAAGCAACTACCTGCTTTTGCCGCTCAGGCCCGGATGGCCAAGACCTTCACCTCATCTATCCAGAGCAATCTTGTGACCCCGGCACTGCCATCTACCCAGACTCCAACGCCGCCCTCATCTTCTCCACCCCCACTTCTGCTGGCTCACCATCGCCAGGTAACAAGACCGCTCCTCAACCGGTTACCAAAGATCGGCCCCCCACCAACTTTATCCAAAACTTGCTAAACTCTGCCACCAACACCTTAAAGCGCTTCCTTGGTTATTAATAACTTATTCTATAATAGCTAGCATTTGACACTGAGAGAACGATTAAGCGAGCAACTTCCTAAAGCAAAGAGGTGAACTGCCTTGGGCCTACTGGTGATAGCCAGTTGCGCCGGGCACGACTCAGATAGTTCTAGTCAAAGCACTGATAAATCACCTTTCAACAATACTCCCGACTCACCCTTTCAGCACCACCCCGATAGCACCCCTGCTGTCAGTGTTCCTAATCCTGAAATTGTTATCAATGGTGACGTTTTTGAGGTCCTGGTTCAAAGAGAGTTTGTTCCCAACCAGCTACCTAATATCGTTATCAATGACCGGACATCAAGTGTTCGCTTAGTTAACACTACGTTGCTCTCGGAACTATTCGATCATTACTTGGACAAGTCTGTCTTTCTGGAAATAGTTTTTTTCGATGAAATATATATCGGCACACCCAGCATCAGTGTGGTAGGCCTATTTGAGGTGACAGCACCAAATCATTACAAAATATCCATAGCGCTCAATGGTGATGGTAATCCCTATCCTTACAGCACCAATTCCTACCTTGAGATTGAGGAAATTTTCGCAACCTGCACAGTTGTGCATGAATTTGTTCACGCCCGCCAAGAATATCAAAACGCTCCTTCTGCAAGTACCGCCACAAACCAAGAAGAAGAAGCAGAAGCTGTAGAGAAAATCTGCACTTTTAAACGAGAGATAATTTTTTTTAGGGGTGGCGAATCTAGAGTATTGGTAGTTCTTTCCCAACCAACCTATACCGGAGACCTCACCCTACAAAATAACCCTGGCTGAACAAAGCCAGCAACACCGCCTGCAGGGCCAGGCTGATGACCAGCCAGCCGCCCAGGTAGGACCGGCCGCGTCCGTGACTGGCCGGCCAACGATCAAACCACTTGGCCATCGCCAGAAAAATAGGAAACAGGATCAATGTGTAGCGCGGCAGTCCGCTCAGCGTACCGGAGAGTAGCGGCAAGGCGATGGCCAGCCACACGTACAGCTGATAGCTCCACCGCAGTCGCTGCCGCCACATCAGCCAAAGGCCGGCGGTGATAAACACCAGCGCTGCCAGCTCCAGCACCGCTACTCGCCACTCGTGCTGGCTCGGGCTGAGCACCACCAGTAACCGAGCATACCTGACCAGTGTCTGCACGGGCAGTACTACGCCGGTCACCGTCCGGCTGTTACCAAGCTGGCCGTGGGCTGTCACAAAGTAAAGCGGGCTACCCCACCGCCACCAGTTAAACCAGGCGTAACCGACCAGCGTCACCGGACTGAGCAAGATCGGCCAGCTCTGCCCCAGCCAGCTTTGCCAGCTGCTCCGCCACCGTTTGGCGGCGGCTACCGACTGCCACGGCAGTTTCTTCAAGCCCTCGGCCTGCCAAAACTCCAGCAGTACCACCGGCACCATCAACACGCCCACCAGCCTGGTCACCGCCAGCAAACTTAGGGCCGCCCCGGCCAGCCACCAGCGCCGTTGTCTGGCCAAGTACAAACTTAAGACCGCCAGCAGCACGAACAAGCCTTCGGTGTAAACAGCAAACAAGAAAAAAGCCACCGGCCAAGCCGCCCACAGCATCACCACTCGCCGAGCAGTAGCCGCCGTCACATCCAGCCGCAGTAAGCGGTACAACGCGGCGGCGGCGGCCAGTGCCGTGACCGAGCTCAGCCCCACCGCCGCCAGTACTTGACCGGTGCTGTAAGCCTGGTGTACCCCTAGCGCTCGGGTCACCATCCCAATTACTGCCGGCCACAACGGTAAAAATCTAGCCTGAGTAGTGTACCCTTCGGCCGCGATCCGGAGATAATGCACACCGTCAAAGTTGGCCCAAGGCCAGAGTATGTCTGAAGAAACTGGCCAACCCGGTTGGCCGTACCACCACAAGCTGGTGTACATAAAATCCGCCCGGTACACTACCAAGCCGGCCGTCACCGCCAGCACGGCGCTCAGCACCAGCCGCCAACCAATTAGCAGGGCAATCAATCGCTTCACTGCTTTCAGCTTTGGTACTTCATAACCTATTAATTTTCCGACACACGCCTGGTGTCAGTATACAACTAGTTCAGTCAACATTGACCGGCTGGTCTCAGACCTGACGCCGCCACGTTACGAATGCCACTATAATACGGACAGTGAAAGATGAAGCCGATCAATACGAACAACGCTGGGCCCGGTACCTAAACGTTACCCACTCAAAATTGCTGGCTAGCCTTCCCGCTGGTGCCGCTCCTCGGTCCATTCTTGACTTGGGCTGCGGTACGGGCCTGCTGCTTACCAAGTTGCGGCAACACTACCCCGACGCCCAACTCACTGGTGTGGACCGGTCCGGTGCCATGCTGGACCAAGCTCGCCAGCGTTTGCCCCAGGCCACCTTTATTGAAACAGACTTGGCTAGACTACACTTGAACCCACGCCAGTATGACCTGATCGTTTCTTCGTCCGTGTTTCACTTTGTCGATGTGGCTCTGGTGCTGTCCCAAATTACCCCAGCACTCGACCCGAACGGCTGGCTGGTAGTGGTGGACTACTCCGGCGAGAGTTGGTTCCGAGCAGTTGGCTGGCTGTACGATCATTTTCTGGAAGCGCAGCAGGCGCTGTCGCGACGGCAGCTGGCCCGGCAGTTAACAGCCGCTGGCTTAACGGTAGAGCACCAGCAGCAGTTTAGGTGGCGCTGGTACCTGCTGCAGGTGGTCACCGCCCAGCCAGCATCACCAAACCGTCACTACCCCTAACTAACCAGACTTGAGCCTAATAGGGATCGCCGTTACCCAGCCGTTGTTGTCTGCCTCAAAAAAATGGGCGGACTTAGCTCGATTAATGCTTTTGACAGTGCTTTGATCAAAGGATCGACATAGCTGAGGCTGGACTGCTGAGGCCTGCTCTAAAGTCAGACAGTCCATCGAGATAGCGCAGTTAAGCACAGAGGTAGGGATGCACGAATAAACTCCCCGACCACTGGGGTGAATTGGAGTTTCCTGAGGAAGAAATTGGCTGGGCTGGGCTGGGCTGGGCTGGGCTGGGCCCTCCACTCCACTCCAACCCCCCCCACCTCGTTCCCTGTCTTTTCCGGTAACCATCTTACTCGATAGTATACAATCTACCGAGTGAAAAACGCCCTAATCCTCCACGGCACCAGCAGCAACTCTCAGTCCAACTGGTTCCCTTTGGCTGAAAACCGAGCTGGAAAAGCTGGATTACCAAGTCTGGGTACCTGACCTGCCCGGCGCCGACCGGCCCAACATGGAGCGCTATCTCAAGTTTCTGCTCGAGGAAAATGAGTTTGATTTTAACCGTGAAAGTGTTGTTATCGGCCACTCGTCCGGCGCGGTCACTATCCTAGGCATCCTTCAAGCTCTGCCAAAAGATGCCACCGTCGACAGCTGTTACCTGGTGGGCAGTTTTAGCCACGTCCTGGCCGAAGATCCCGACTGGCAGGTTCTCAAAGGTCTCTTCACTACTCCCTTTGACTTCGAGAAAATCGCCCAGCAGGCCCAGCGGCTGGTGTTCATCCATTCACAAGACGATCCTTACTGTCCTCTGGAGCAAGCCGAAGAGCTGGCCCGGCAAACCGGGGGCGAGCTGGTGGTCACCGCCCACGATCGGCACTTCAGTGTCGGCACTGGCGGCCCGGAGTACGCCCGCTTGCCACTGCTGCTGGAGCTGATTACTGACCAGCGATAGTTATCGCTGCATCACCTCGACACCAACATTTCGGCCCTGGATACTTAGAGCCCGTTGTTGCCTCCCAACCAAACTTCCTTCTATAATGACAGTGTGAAACTCCAACATCACAGCAAAGTCGGTCACGAGATCCTGATCATTACCGGGGTGGTAGCAGTGATTGTGGGCCTAGCCGCTCTCAACCGCTACCAGCAGCGCATCTATGAGCAGGGCTTGGCCGCCTGTATCGAGGACTGCTCTCACGCTAACGGTGGCTTCCGCCGCTACTTCCACAATCTCTTTGGCAACGAACAGTGCATTTGCTCCCAAAATCAGCAGGTCGGTGACATCTGGAACTGACTCCTTGATCGCTTGTTATGTCTAACGGCGATACTTCCGAACTTAGGCCCTCAACCGGAGAAAGCTCTCAAACTTTTCAGCTCGATACGCTAAAAATAGGCAGGCTAAAGGTAGCAGTCAACCCTCGGCGGCTGGATGATATATCTCATCTCAGAAATGATCTTGGGGGCTGGATTTCTGAAGGTGGGGTGTTCCGTCATCCTGGCGAAAGTATACCCAGCTTAGAGTCTATCCTTGAGACTGTAGGTCCGCCTCAAAAACTGATTACCGTCGCCGGCGCCGGCTGGCCGGTAATTTGGACCAGAATTAGCAGAGGAACAATCAGCAACATCGTCACGGTTGACATCAATCAAGCGCAAATTGCGTACTACGCCAAAGTATTAAATTCAAAAAGCAGGTCTGGAAATTATATTTCTACAGTCCTTGAGCACCACCTCAGCGGCCGGTGGCCAATCATCCTCGATGACTTGACCCGTCCTTCCCCGCCACTTGAACAAGCTTTTATCCGAAGCAGCTTCTTTTTATCTAACATGGCCGATTACCAGTCGGCAGAGGAATTTTCCCGAACGCTTGGGGTGATGGCCCGCAACCTAGAGGGAAGAAACTTTATTTTGTTTAGCTCCCAGTATGCTGCGCCCCGCCAGCCTGAAGGCAAAACCAAAACTTGGCAGGAACTGGTCAGTGAAGCCAGCGGAAAAAAGCTGGAACTGTTGACTAATCGCAACCTGGGACTAGCTGACCCTGAGAATCTTGGCAAGATAGAAGAGTTTTATGTGCTGAGACTAAACCATCCTCTGGCCTAACTTGCCGCGCCTTTGGCAGTCATGAGAAGATAAGCCATCGTGCTCAAGCCAAAAGTGGTGGGCGTCATCGACGTAGTGATCGGCTTACTGCAGCTTATCTACATCTCGGTAGTGGGAGTTTGGGTGGTACCGCGGCTGACTAAGCTGTACGGTCAGCTTGGTCAAAGCCAAACGGTGCTGCTGCCCACTTACCTGGTACTGGGATTGCTCGTGCTGCTGGGCACCACTAACCTGCTCCACGGCCTGCGGTTGACTAACGTTGGGCCGGACTCGTCTCATCACCATCGTTTCACCCAAACTGCCGTCACGCTGCTGGCCGTCAACTTGGTGTTGGGCAGTCTGCTGGTAGGAGTAGTCATTTACTCGTCGCTGCTGCCGCTGTCCAGCTTGGGACCGGCGGTAACTGGGGTGAGGTAATGAGCTTAGTGACCTCGATCAGAATAAATACTACTGTCAACCTGTGGATAGCCAAGCTGGCCCGTGGCCTCGCTACCGGACTGCTGGCCCTGTGGGCTGGTCTGTCGATGGTGGTGTTAACCGCGGCCGGCTATGTTTTTTACCTGCACAGTCAGCAAATCAATAACTTAAGCTTACTAGCGGTGCTAGTCCTGCTGTTGGTGGTGCTGACCGTCCAAATTTTCCGCGACTCAAGAAGCTCAGGCTTGAGCACCCCAGCTTCGCTGGCGGTGGCGGTGGCGGTACTGCCCATTTGGCCGTTGTTTGCCTTGTGGCAGACGTTCTCCCGGCTGGCGCGCGCCAGTCAAAACAGTCAAAAAAACCGACAGACGGACCGGACGAATCTGACGAACTCCCCGCCGCGCCGCCCGGCGACTGGAGCGGGACTGGTCTCCTTGATCGTCGGCGCCGTACTGCTGCTGGCCATAGTACTGCCCGCCTGGATTTCGGGCTACGGGGTGGTAGCGGCCACCGCCCTTGACCAAGCTAACCTGGTCCGGGAACCGGTCGGCATCGCCGGTACCGGTTCGATGTACCCTACTTTCCCCAAAAGCAAAGCTCGCGACGAGCTGGCCCAGGCTGAGGAGATCGTCAGCACTCCGCTGATGCGCCGCTTTCCCAGCGGTTTTGAGCTGGCGGGCCGAACTTTTTTTAACACCCCCATCGGCCGCGGCGACATCATTTCTTTTAGCAATGATCAGACCAAACAGTTAACCACCAAAAAGCTGGGCCAGGAGCAGGGCTTTGTCAAAAGGGTGGTGGCGATCGCCGGCGACGTCATCGAGATCAGGGACGGCCTACTGCACCTCAACGGCCAACCGCAACTGGAGCCCTACACTGCTCGGGCCCGTTCTACTTTTGGCGGACAGCAGGTTGCTGAGTGTCAACAGCTCCAGGTCCCTGATGACAAACTGTTTGTACTGGGCGATAACCGTAAAGTCAGCAATGATTCCCGGGGTGAGATCGGGCTGGTTGACGTTGATGATGTTGACCACTTCATACCCTGGCAGTCCCAACCTGGCCAGCTGGACACCCACTGGCGAGACACTAGCCAGGACTTAGCCGAGTCGTCAATCATCCAGCTCGACGTTGACCGGTACATCGCCGCCCTCAACAACCGGCGGCGGGCGGCGGGCCTGGCGCCGCTCAAAGCTCCACCACAGCTAGCGACGGCAGCGCGGCTGCGCGGCCAAGTCATCATCGACACCGACGACGTCTCGTTCGAGGCTACCACCAGCGGCTACACCATCCGGGACGCCATCACCGATGCCGGCTACCACAACATCGTGCTGGGCGAGTCAATCGTCCAAGGGTACTTTGAGCACGACGAGTTGATCGAAAACCAGCTGGAACTTCCCGATACACAGGCATTTTTATTTAATGATGACTTTGACGACATCGGGTTGGCCACTGTCCAAGGTGAGCTTAACGGCTGTCCCACTCAAGTGATTGTTCAGCACTTTGCCGGCTTCCAACCGCCCAACTACTCCACGGCAGAGATCGAGTCGTGGCGACAGCTGCTCGATAATTTGCGCCAGGTCCAGCCCAGCTGGCAGCGGCTCACCGAGATTCCCCAACTCTACGACCAACACCGCGACGACATCGACAAGATTAACGAACTGATCGCGGCCCGGGCCCGCATCGCTCAAACCATCTTGGCCAAGCTGGAAGCAAACCAGTGGTTAACTCCGGCCGAGCAAGACTTGATCGAACAAAGTGAAGAACTGGGCCGGCAACAACACACCTTAGCGGAAAAACTCAACAACCTGTGACGTCGTGATAGAGTAGTAGGTATGTTTGGTCAATCGACGGTGGTATCGGCTGTCATCTCAGCAACGGCGTTACTGGTGGGCTTACTGGCCATCAAGAAGATCGCCATTGGCCGCCTCCAGCACATATCCCGAAAAACACAGACCGATCTTGACGACCTGGTCATCGACTCAATCAACCGGATCGGCTGGCCGGTGTACGTAGTAGTACCGATATTAGTGGCGGCCCAGCAGCTCAGGCTCAGCGGTACTATCCGGTCGGTCCTCGAGGCATCCGCCTTAATCATCCTGGTGTTTTACGCGGTGTACGCCTTCCAGTACCTGCTGGTTAGGCTGCTCCATCGGCTGCTGAGATTTCACCAGTCACAGGGCCAGCAAGTTGACCAGACCGTGACCGGTTTTTTGGAGCTGGCCGTCAGGATCCTGCTGTGGGGGTTGGCGGTGATCGTCGTCCTTCAGAACTTAGGTTTTAACGTCACTGCCCTGCTGGGCGGGCTAGGTATCGCCGGGTTGGCCGTGGGTATTGCCTTGCAGAATGTGCTGGTCGACGTCTTTTCGTTCTTCTCGATTTACTTCGATAAACCTTTTGAGACGGGTGATTTTATCGTGATTGGCGATGAAGCAGGTACGGTCGAGCGAGTCGGTCTGAAGAGCACCCGCATCCGCACTCTGCAAGGGCAAGAGCTGGTCATGTCTAACGCCGAGCTGACCAGCAAGCACATCCACAACTACCGGCATCTAAAAAAACGGCGGGTGGTGATGGAGTTTGGGGTAACGTACCAGACTCCGGTCAACCAGCTCAAGAAAGTCCCGGAGACGGTGGCCAAGATTGTCGAGGGTATCGACCACATCGAGCTGGGCCGCATTCATCTCAAAGCGCTGGCCGATGCCAACTTGACCTACGAGCTAGTCTACTTCGTGCTCAACAATGAGTATGATGTCTACATGGACGCTCAGCAGCAGCTCAATCTCCGGTTGCTCGAAAAGTTTGCCCAACACAAGATCGAGTTTGCTTATCCCACCCAAACTATTCACTTAGAAAAGTGACGGCGCGGCGGCCGGGCTGAGGGTCTGGCTGCTGGTCTGGCTAATGGCCGGGCAACCAAGTACAGCGTGTAGCCAAAGCGGACCGGCCAACGGTACTCCCAGCGCAGCAGCGGGCTGACCAGCCGCCGGCTAAATCTGCCTACCGGGCCTATCCGACCGCGACTGCGCCACACCACCCTATCCACCCCGTCAACCACCGCCGACACCACGTTTGAGAACAGCGGACCAAACACCAAGCCTTTTTGGTGCAAGTTAAGGGGGCGCAACCGGGCCCGTCGGCAAGCTGAACGCAGTTGGCTGGGACTGTAGTAGCGGTGGGGCAGCAGCCAGCGATAGAGTGAAACCCAGCGGTACGCGGCGTGGTCGGCGGTAGTGCTGACGATCAGCACCCCGTCCGGCTTGAGCACCCGCCTGGACTGCTCCAAAAACTGGTCAAGCTGATCGTCGTCTAAGTACTGGAGTACGCCGATGGCTACTACCGCGTCGGCGCTGTTTTTTCTGCCCAGTCGCGGTATGGCCTGGGTGGGGACATGATACAACCGGCACCGGCTGGGGCCGGTCTGAGACTTACCAGTTTGGGAAGCGCTGGTTCGGACTGTGCCAACCCGGGCTGTCTCGATCCGGGCTGTGCCGAGCTCGGCTGTACCGCTCCGGCAAGTGGCCGCCGCCCACTGCAGCGCGGCCCGGCTGATGTCGAAACCGCGGTACCACTTGAGGCGGTTCGACGGCAGTACTTTGAGCAGTTGAGCGTCGCCGCAACCGTAGTCAACGATCGCCAGCCGTCGCTGGTTAGGGAGCGCTGCTACCAGTAGGTCAAAGATGTGCTGGTGGTTAGGAGATGGCATAAGTAATACTGGCAGAAGGTAGCAATTACCCGGCAACAAATGGTTTCAGCCGAGGGTGACCAACCATGTCGGCAGACACTGCCAGCCAGTTGGTAGTAGTGGTCACAGTCGGCAATTTTTTTGGCAGCTGCACCAGTTTACCGTCGGCGTCAAACTGGTAAAGCCGGTAGCGATAGCCAAGCAGCGGCCCCACCGTGTCGTCCACCGTCAAGCCGTATCGCTTCATGCCGAGATTTACTTCGAACAGAACCACCTTCAACCGATGATACCTGAGTGCCTGTTTGGCCCCCGCAAAAACCAGTCCTTCCGCGCCTTCCACGTCAATCTTAATGAAGTCAACACGGCTCAGTTTCTGAGCGTGGAGCAGGGCGTCGACGGTGGTAGTCTCAACTGCGGTGGAGGTGGTGGTCGTGGTAGTAGTGGCAACGGTGGTGGTCGGGGCAACCGCCGCCAGCCGATTAGTCTCGGCCGGACCGCCGCTCACCCACCCGTGCCGGCCCACCGCCTGACCGACCGCCTGGTCTACCAGCTTGATGCGGCGCTGCCAGCCGTTGAGGGCAATGTTATCCTTGATCAACTGCCGTGACTGGGGGTTGGGCTCGACCGCTATCACCTTGCCCCTGGTAATTTTGCTGGCCGCCAACAGGGCAAAATCTCCAGGATACGAGCCCACGTCAATAAACACGTCGTCGGTATCGAGGTAGTGGTACGCCAACTGCATCTCGGCAAACTCCGGAAAATGGGCGTAGACGATGTAACTGCCGTAGGCGCTCGACGGCGGGCAGATTATCTTAGCCTCCGGCGTTAACTGGACGACCACCGGCAAATGGAACAGCCACTGGTTGAGCTTCCACCAGCTAACGGTCAGCAAAGTGGCTAGCCGCCGCCGTTTAACCAACGGATGGGCTAAAATTTTGGTAAGATAACGCCAGTGCTGTCTGATGTTCACGCCGATGTTCATGGACGGTGCCATCCCGGAGTATACCGCATGTTTGTCATTAAACTCTTAAAACTGGCGAGTCGGCTGGTGGACCAGCTGTGGCTGGAGGCGGCCGGCCGCCAGTTTGAGCGCCTTTTTCCCCACACCGAACCTGGGCAGTACGTCTTCAGCCAGCCCACTCGCCCAGGCAGACCAAACGGAGTGGACTTCAATGCATTCAGCGTAGTAACCAGAACCATTCCCGGCATGATCTCGGCGGCTGAGGCCCAAGCACTGTTTAGTTTGAGCGCGCTGGGCGTGGGCCAGGGCGCGATCCACGGCGACATTATCGAGGTAGGTAGCTGGTTGGGCAAGTCGACGGTCTACTTGGCCCTGGGCTGTCTGGTTTCCTCCCACGGCCTGGTCCACGCGGTCGACACCTTTGAGGGCGATCCGAGCAAACAATCGCTCTACACTGGGCCACTGAAACCGGGCGAGAGCATCTTCGAGCGCTTTCAAGCTGGCCTGGTACTGGCCGGAGTGAACGATCGGGTTAAAGCCTATCCCCTGTCTTCTTCTCAAGCACGGCCGGTACTCAAAAAAGCCAAGGTTAAAGCCCGCGGGGTGTTTATCGACGCTTGCCACGACTACGCGGCGGTCAAACAGGATATCAAGCTATGGCAGTCGGCAGTGGTGGACGGGGGCTTTCTAGTGCTCCACGACTACTCGAGCGATTTTCCCGGCTCGGTCCAAGCTATTGACGAGTTCCGGACCGCCAACCGGTCATTCCAAGTAGTGGTAGTGATCGGCTCGCTGATTGTGTTTCGCAAAATAGCAAGGCATCGGCAAAAAACTTAGTCGCCCAGTTGAGGTAAGCTAACCGGCAGTAGCCGGCATTGCGAGCCAAGTCACCGTACACTGGAAAACTGCCAGGGATGGCGCCGTTGACGCTAAGATTGCCGGTGACCAGGTCCTGGCTGGACTTGAGCTGTCCAGTCAGGCGGCGGGCAGCTTGGCGGTACTTGGCTTCACCGGTCGTCTCTCCTAGCTGCCACCAAATTACCGCGAACTGGGCGTTACCGGTCAAGCAACTATAGCTGTCGCCGGATTGCCACTCGGCGTCAAATGTAGCCGGCAACTTGTCGTGCCGCAGAAAGTAGTCCCGGACAGGTTGAGCAGTCCGGCGGGCGGCTTCAATTAGTTGTTCGTCCTCCAGGATCAAGCCTGACCACAATAGACCTTCAACTACGTAAGCGATGGTGTGGGTGTAGGGCAGCGGCGGGTTGGGCGGCGGCAGTTCGGCCCTGGAAAACCAGCCGTTATCAAGCTGGTGGGAGCGCGCCCAGTCAAGTTGTTTGACGGCCTGGCGGCGGTACTTCTCTTTGCCCAGCACTTGCCAAGCCCTCAGCAGGCCCAGCGCTACCCGGCTGTGGTAGCT
>Ga0210057_1002016_pt1 | contig 29810 bp, 30 predicted proteins | sample CryGeyCG2114_010_2_FD_183968 | JGI IMG/M metagenome (GOLD analysis project Ga0210057, IMG submission 183968) | Groundwater microbial communities from aquifer - Crystal Geyser CG10_big_fil_rev_8/21/14_0.10 (SPAdes) (version 2) | ecosystem: Environmental > Aquatic > Deep subsurface > Groundwater ...
CTTCGCGCGGCTGAATCAATCGGCAAAATTCCTGAAAGTTTAATTCTGGTGCCGGGAATGGGACTCGAACCCATAAGGTCTATTCAACCACAGGATTTTAAGTCCTGCGCGTATACCAGTTCCGCCATCCCGGCTATAAAAAAATATTTTACCACAAAAATACTCTCTATACTAAATACTATATACTAGATACTAAATACTTATTCTAGTTTCCTTTTCAACTCTTCCAATAACTCTCTCGCGACGTCTTTACCTCCAAGACCAAAAGCCAGTCCTCCTGCTAAAGCCAGCATAGTCACAATACCGGTAAAAAGAATTCTTACGAGATCTTGGGCGACTCCAAGCTGGTTCAAAACAATAAGGATCGTAAAAAAAGTGATCGCCCATTTGGTAAAGATAGCCAGTCCGCTGGCTGAGGTTGACCCCATGGTTTTGACGCTATGGTGTACTAAATCTGCGCCCAAATTAGCGGCCAAAAGACCGACAAAAGCAATAACAACAGCCACTACAACATTAGGCAGGTAAAAAAGGAATTGGTTCAAAACGGCGGTAGCTCTAGATAATCCCCAAATCTCCAAAGTCGGAATTAAAAAAACGATAATCAACATCCACTTTAAAATTTCAGATAGCACGTCAATCCAGATTTTCAACTGTCCTTTGCCAAGAATTCTTGTTTTTTGAAAAAGGTTATCAATCTTTAAAAAAGAAAAGATTGTCAAAATAAGGTGTTTGACAATACTCCCGATAAGGAAACCAACGATTAAAATAAGAATTCCGCCGATTAGATTAGGTAAAAAACTTCCTAAACTACGAAAAAAGTCGACGAGAACAATGTTAACTAAATTAACCATATTTTTTCACCTCCCTTCATTAGAAACTGTTAACGAGTAATAACGAGTTTTACAGTTTCTTATGTCCGCCAAAGTGAATCCCGATATAAATCGGGACTGAACGACGGCGGATTAACATTCTACATTATCGAAAAACTTAATTTCTTCATCATCTCCTAATAAGACCGATATTACACTTATCTTTAGTTTATATTTTCTATAACCGTATTTCAATAAGAAATAATCAACCGCTTTTTTTATATGATGAATTTTTATTTTATTAACCGCTTCCCATGGTTGGCCTTTTTTTAGATTAGATCTAGTTTTAACCTCAATAAAATATAGACAGTTCTGTTTCTTAGCAATAATGTCTATTTCACCTCTATAAGTACGAAAGTTCTTTTTAACGATAGTAAAATCATTATTTTTTAAGTAGTCTTCAGCTCTTTGTTCGCCTATTTTACCTAACTGTTTTTGGTAAAGGCTCATTTGATTTTTTTGGCGTGATATAGCTTAGATCTGATTTCTCGCTCTGATAAATCTCTGATAAAATAAGCCTTGGCTTTTTGATAAGAAGATTTTTTAATAGATAGAATATCGTTAATAAAAGGTGAGGATAAAGGGATAATTCTTTCGACGCCAATTCCCGAACGAGTAATTTTTCTTATCGTAAACATTCTGGTTTCCAGTGAATCGCCTTTGACAGCAATTAAAATACCTTTAAAAATCTGGACTCTTTCCTTGTCGCCCTCCTTAATCTTATAATGGATTGATAAGGTGTCGCCAACCTTAAACGTTTTATCTTTGTAAGTCAAAAAATTAGCCATTATAAATGATTAATAAACAAATAATCAAATAAGCAAATAAATGTAAAAATAAAAAAATAATTTAAATAATTAAATACATTTATTCATTTAATCATTCATTTGTTTATTTGTCGGATTTGGTTATTTTATCATTTATTTTTTCTCTTTACAAGCCTCTAGAAACGCTACAAATACTGGGTGTGGATTTAACGGTTTACTCTTATACTCAGGGTGTCCCTGGGTACAAAAGTAAAAAGGATGTACTGACTTTGGTAATTCAATAATTTCACAGAGATTTTCTAAATTGGAGCGAGCGCTAATAATTAAACCTTTATTTTCAAATTCTTTAGTAAATTTATCATTAAACTCATAACGATGTCTGTGTCTTTCTGATATATCTGATGTGCCATATATCTGGTAAGCAATCGTGTTTTTTTTCACTTGGGCTTTCCAGGATCCAAGCCTCATCGTTCCTCCATAGGCGCGGTGATTCATATATTTTTTTTGAAGGGGCATAAGGTGAACAACATCATGGCTGGTTTTCCGGTCATTTTCAGAAGTGTTAGCGTCTTTCCATCCTAAAACGTCACGGGCAAAAGAAACTACTGCTAACTGAAGACCATAACATAATCCCAGGTAGGGAATTTTCTTATCACGGGCATAACCAGCAGCCGTTATCATTCCCTCGGCCCCTCTCCCTCCCCAACCTATAGGAACAATTAGTCCGTCTGGCTTACCAATTATTGTTACCCCATTTTTTTCGACTTTTTCCGCATTGATCCAGTTTATTTTAAGCTCAACACCTACTTTCCAAGAAGCATGATCCAAAGCGTCAAAAAGAGCCGCATAAGAATCCTTTAACTGATAGTCTCCCGTACCAAAATACTTACCAACAATTGCTAACTGAACGATTTTATTTTTCTTTTGATAAACTGAATTTATGAAACCTTGCCATTCCAAAAGATGCGGTTTTCTAACCTTCAAATAAAGTTTTTTGAGTATTTTTTCCGTTAATTCTTGTTTTTCTAAAATCAAAGGAACTTCGTATGGATTTCTGACATCTGGATTAGAGATAATATTTTCCGGCTGTATATTACAAAATAAGGCAAAACGATCACGACGTCTCTTATCTATATACTGTTCGCTCCTGGCAACAATAAAATCAGGCTGAATTCCCATCGAGTTTAAAGTTTTGACAGAAAGTTGGGTGGGTTTAGTTTTCGGTTCACCTAAATGTTTTGGCGTTGGGACATAAGAAACATGAATATGGATTACGTCCTGCGGTTGTTTTAAAGCCAACTGTCTGGACGCTTCATAGTAAAAAACGTTTTGGTACTCTCCGGCAGTACCACCAAGTTCAATGACGACAATGTCAGCTTTCTTTTTCCTACATAAATCGTTAATTCTTTTAATAATTTCATTGGTTACATGAGGAATGGCTTCAACATCTTCGCCTTTATATTCAAAACGTCGTTCTCTTTCAATTACCGTCTGGTAGATTTGCCCCATGGTAACAAAATTATCCTTACCCATTTCTTCATCCAAAAATTTTTCGTAGGTACCTATATCCATATCAGCTTCGGTGCCGTCTTCGCACAAAAAAGGGTCGCCGTGTTCAATTGGATTGATTGTTCCAGCGTCGATATTCAAATAGTTTTCAAATTTAATAAGCGTTACTTTGTAACCAGAGGACTTAAGAAGAAGTGAAATGGAAGCTGAAGTAATGCCTTTTCCGATTCCAGAAATAACGCCGCCTGATATGAATATATACTTCATAGTAATCTCAAAACTCAAATCATAAATTTCAAATCCAAATCTTAAATCTCAAATCTTTTTAGTTTTAAGATTTTAGTTTTGGTTTTGAGATTGAGGTTTTGACATTTAAGATTCCGGCCCAGCTCCACGCTGAGAAATCACACTTAGGATAGTTAGAACATCCATAAAATCTTCTCTTACTTTTGCTATATCTTACCACAACATCTCCCCCGCATTTGTGGCATTTTTTCCCTTTAACAGTTTTCAGGATAGATTTTGTATATTTACACTTAGGAAAATTGCTGCAGGCGATAAATTTGCCGAAGCGGGAAAAACGATTAATTAAATTTCCCTTGCATTCTGGGCAAATGCCTTCAACCTTGTCTTCGATATTGATAGGAGTGTTATCTTTTTTTCTTTCTTCAAGACTGATTTTAAAAGGATTATAAAAATCATTCAAAACGCTGATATAATTTTTTTCGTTGTTGGCAATTTTATCCAAGTCGTCTTCCATTGACGCGGTAAAATTTAGGTCAAATAAATTCGGAAATGACAAGGAAAGGTAGTCACAAATAGTCGATCCAAGAGACGTCGGTATAAAATATCGACCGTCCTTTTCCACATAATTTTTCGTTTGAATTAAAGAGATAATTGGAGCATAAGTAGAAGGACGGCCAATGCCTTTTTCCTCTAAAATCCTGATTAATGAAGCTTCGTTGTATCGAGGAGGCGGTTTAGTTTGCAATGACTCTTCTTCTATCGACTTTTGTTCTAGTGATTGATTGATTTGAACATTGGGCTTAGATTTATTCGCTTCGACAAACTTAGGATTAAGAAGCTTAAAAAAACCATCAAAAAGAACCTGTTCTGTCTCGCTTTGGAACAAGTATTTTTTACTTCCTTCAATACTGATTTTTATGACTTTGATTTCGGCTTCTTTCATCTGGCAGGCAACGCTGCGGGTGAAAATAAGACTATATAGTTTTCTGTAGTTAGTAGTCAGTTTCTCGGTTGTTTTTAGATTGGGATTGAGACGGGTCGGTCTAATAGCTTCGTGAGCTTCCTGGGCCATCTTTGATTTTGTCTTGAATCCTCTGGGCTTTTCCAGAGCATAATTTTCTCCGTATGTTTCTCTAATATAATCTTTGGCTTTAAAGACAAATGAAGAAGAAAGGTTAAATGAATCGGTGCGATGATAAGTAATCAGTCCCCGTTCGTACAAACCTTGAGCAAGACTCATCGTCATTTTAGAGGGAAAACCGAATTTGTAAAATGCATCCTGCTGTAATAAGGATGTCGTAAAAGGAGGCGGCGGATAGCGTTTTATCACTTCTTCGGAAATATTCGTTACTTGGTACTGATCGGTTTGTAAATCCTGCTTTAAAGCTTCAATATTGTCTTTATTGATTGTGGTTTTAGTATAGGTGTAATCGCCTGTAAAAAGAGAAATAGTAGTTTTTTGTTCATAGTCGACATTATCTTTAGAAAATAATTTAGCTTTTATCCTAAACTCACCCCCGGGGTGAATCTCAGGATTTACCTGGTTAACACCCCGGGGGTGTTCGCTAGTGAAATTACCATAAACCTGATAATAGTCTTCGATTTTAAAATTTTTGATTTCTTTTTCCCGCTCGACAATCAGCCTTAAAGCAACTGTCTGGACCCGTCCTGCAGACAGCCAATTTTTTCCGGTTTTTTTCCACAAAAGAGGTGAAAGTTCGTAGCCGACGACCCTGTCAAGGATACGGCGCGCTTGCTGGGCTTTGACGAGGTTAATCCTCAATGTCAAGGGATTTTCTAGAGCTTCTTCGAGTGCCTTGGGTGTGATTTCGTGAAATACAATTCTTTTTAGATCTTTGTCTTTTATTTCTATTTCCGGCCAGTTTTCCTTAATTTTATCCAATAGATAAGCGACGTGATAAGAAATTGATTCTCCTTCCCGATCAGGGTCGGTTGCCAAAATAATCTCTTTATTTTCATAGGCTAAGTTTTTTAGTTTATCGACAATCTTTTCCTTATTTTTAATAATTGTATAGTCGGGTTTAAAGTTATTGCTGTAATCAATTGATATTTTATTGGTAGGAAGATCACGAATATGGCCCATGGTGGCAAAGACAAAATAGTCTTTTGGGTCAAGAATACGGTTAAACGTGCGTGCTTTTGTAGGAGACTCTACTATAATAAGTGCCATAATGTTTAAATAAACAAATAATCAAATGAGAAAATAAATATATAAATAAAAAAAATAATTAAATAATTAAATGACATTTATTTATTTCTTCATTTTATTATTCAATCATTTATTTGTTTATTTGTCGGATTTGGTTATTTTAACATTTTAAAGAGGTTTGTGTTTTCTTTTCTTAAGCAGCTTTGTGTCTATAATCGCTCTTCTCATCATGGAAATCGCTTCGGATTTTTCCTTTTCAGAAACAGGTTGGGAAAGAATTTTTTTTGCTTCTTCAGTAGCCTGATTTATCATTTCTTCATCAATTTCGTTTTGTCCATAAGCCCTTGAGACCAAAATATTCAACTCTTTTCCGTCTGTTTCTAAGTATCCTCCACCTATTGATAGATAATCTTCTTCATCTTTCTTTTTGATTTTGATTATTCCTTCGGTAATAATAGAAAAAAGCTTTTCGTGTTTTGGTAAAACTGTGATTTCACCGCTTGTCGTCGGGATGGTAACAGAAAATACTTCTTCCTCTAAAACAATCTTTTTTGGAGTAATGATTTTGAGATGTAAAAAAGACATTTGTCATGCTGAACATGTTTCAGCATCTCGCTAAATTTTAATAGGATCCCGAAATAAATTCGGGATGACAGACAAATCAAGGTTTTATGTCTGTCACTTAACATCTTCGATGTTGCCGACCATATAAAAACTCATCTCGGTCTTATCATCGTGTTTACCTTCCAGTATTTCTTTAAATCCTTGGACGGTTTCAGCAATAGGAACGTACTTTCCTGCCCGACCAGTAAACGGCTCAGCTACAGCCATTGGTTGTGTTAAGAATCTCTGTATTTTTCTCGCCCGTTGAACAGTCAGTTTATCTTCATCTGAGAGTTCCTCCATACCTAAAATAGCAATGATATCCTGGAGATCTTTATAGCGCTGTAATGTTTTTAAAACCTGTCTGGCAACCTGATAGTGTTCCTCACCGACAATTTCCTGATCCAAAGCTCTTGACGAAGATGTTAGAGCGTCAATTGCCGGGTATAAAGCCTGTTCGGCTAAAGCTCGGTCAAGCGATAAAGAAGCATCAAGATGAGCGAATGTGGCAACAGGAGCGGGATCAGTATAGTCGTCGGCCGGTACATAGACGGCCTGAATTGAGGTGATAGAACCGCGATTAGTTGAGGTAATTCTTTCCTCTAAAGCAGCCAGTTCCGAAGCGAGAGTCGGTTGATAACCCACTGCAGAAGGAATTCTTCCTAAAAGAGCAGAAACCTCGCTGCCGGCCTGAGCAAATCTAAAGATATTATCGATAAATAAAAGTACATCCATGTTTTTTTGGTCACGGAAGTATTCAGCCATAGTGATTCCGGCCAGGGCAACTCTTAAACGATTACTAGGAGGTTCATTCATCTGGCCAAAGACTAAGGCGGTTTTATCTATTACTTTGGTTGCTTTCATCTCTAACCAGAGATCATTACCTTCACGACTTCTTTCCCCGACTCCGGCAAAAACAGAGACACCGCCATGTTCTTTGGCAACATTATGGATCATTTCCTGGATTAAAACGGTTTTACCGGTACCGGCACCACCAAAAACCGCTACCTTACCACCTTTGATAAAAGGAGCAATTAAGTCAATTATTTTAATACCGGTTTCAAAAATATTTTTTTCAACCGCCTGTTGAGCAAGGGTAGGAGCATTTTTATGAATAGATTGCCTAGTTAATCCTGTTAATTTAGTTTTCTCGTCGATTGTTTCACCAAGAACATTAAAAATTCTTCCCAATGTTTTTTCTCCTATCGGTACAGTAATCGGTTGAGCTGTGTTTTTAACCTTCATTCCTCTTTTTAATCCGTCTGTCGATCCCATGGCTAAAGCTTTAATATGACCGGGAGCTAGAATTAGCTCGGTTTCTAAAATTAATTTGTCTTCAACAATTAAAGCTTCATAAACCTGGGGAGTTTCTTTTTCCGGAAATTTAACATCAACTACCACTCCTCTAATGGCAATAATCTTACCTTCATTCATATAATTTTTATAAAAATTTTAATCGTTCACTTCTCGACTCACTTCGTTCGCTCGAAGTATAATACTGTTCGAGCGAAGTCGAGAACAATTCTTAATTTCCTTCAACAGACGTTTTCGCACTCACCATATCCAAAAGCTCATAAGTAATCTTTTCCTGCCTGATTTTATTGCGTAATAATGTTAAGTTATAGATAATATTTTCAGCATTATCAGTGGCGTTTTTCATCGCGATCATCCGTGAAGAGTGTTCGGCAGCCTCGCTATCTATGACAGCACCTCTTATTTTTTCTTCGATTAAATTTTTTAGCACGGCATTAATGATTTCTTTTGCCGAAGGCTCAATCAGATAGTCGCCTTCTGTTTCCTTTTCGATCACCTCTTCTTCTAATTTGGCAGGTAGCAAAGTAAAAGTTGCTGACTCGAATTTTAAAGTATTGATAAACCGATTATAAAATAAGATCACTTCTCTGTATTCGTTTGATAGGTATTTTTCTAGGGCGGTTTTAAAGATAGCGGAAGTAGCATTTTGAGCATCCATATGACTAAAATCCGAAACGATACTGCCACCCATTTTACTGATAAAACTGGCGGCTTTTTTTCCTACGGTAATAAAGTCATTGTCTTTAAAATTGATCTCTTTACCCAAAAACCGAAGTAGATTAAAGTTAAAAGAACCGCAAAGACCTTTATTTGATGAAATAACAATATACAAATTTTTATTTGATTGGTTGACATTTTTAATCAATGGTGAAAAACCTTTTTCCAAACCATAAATAGCTTTATAAATAATTTTTTCCAAACTTTTTCGATAAGGAGCTGATTCAATAGCTTTCTGTTGTGCTTTTTTCATTTTTATTGCCGATACCAATTCCATCGCCTTGGTAATTTTTTTTACGTTAGCAACAGATTTAATTTTTTTTCTAATAGCTCTGATATTCATAAAATTCTAGAGATAAATTCTTTTAATTCTTTTTCATCTTTTTCTTCAAAAGACTTGCTTTTATTAACCCTTTTTACCCATTCTTTTCCTTCAGTTACTAAAATATCAAGGATTTTTTCCTCATAAAGGGAAATTTCATGAGGAGGAATACTGTCTAATAAACCTGAGTTGGCTGCAAATATAAGGGCTATCTCATGAGCTAAACTATAAGGTTTATTCTTCTTTTGAATCAATATTTGCGTCAGTCTTGCTCCCCGACCTAAAAACTTTCTTGTTTCCTCATCAAGTTCACTTTCAAACTGAGAAAACGACGCCATCTCCCGATATTGAGCCAAACTTAATTTTAGTTTTCCTGCTATTTTTTTCATCGCTTTAGTTTGAGCATTTCCGCCGACTCTTGAAACCGACAACCCAACATTAATTGCCGGTCGAATGCCAGCATTAAACAAATCAATTTCTAAATAAATCTGGCCGTCAGTAATAGAAATAACATTGGTTGGAATATAGGCAGAAAGATCACCCTCTAAAGTTTCAATAATCGGAAGAGCGGTAATTGAACCACCTCCATACTTTTCATCCATTTTGCAGGCTCTCTCGAGTAGTCTGGAGTGAAGATAAAAAATATCACCAGGATAGGCTTCGCGGCCAGCTGGACGGCGAAGAATAAGAGAAATTTGCCTGTAAGACCAGGCATGTTTAGTCAAATCATCATAGACGACTAAAACATCTTTTCCCTGTTTCATGAAGTATTCGCCGATGGCACAAGCCGTATAAGGAGCGAGAAACTGCAAAGAAGCCGGATCAGAAGCTGAAGCCGAAACAACCACAGTATACCTCATGGCATTATATCTCTTAAGAAGATCGATGACATTGGCTATCTTGGAATTTTTTTGACCGATTCCACAGTAAATACAGATGACATTTTCATCCCGCTGATTAAGAATAGTATCAACTGCCAAAGTAGTTTTTCCTGTTCCCCGGTCGCCAATAATTAGTTCTCGTTGTCCTCGACCAATCGGAATTAGTGCATCAACTGCTTTTATACCGGTCTGGATTGGAGTATTGACAGGACGACGAAAGACAACTCCGGGAGCAATCTTTTCTACAGGATAATATTGTTTGGTTTTAATTGGTTCGATCTCGTCCTGCGGTAATCCTAAAGAATCGACCACTCGACCAACTAGATCATTAGAAACAGGAATAGACAGAGTATAGTTTAGTCCGACTACCTGATAGCCGGCTTTTAAAGTTAGATAGTCGCCTAAGACAATTATACCAACTTTATTTTCTGTAAGATCGACAACATATCCTTTAATCCCGTTCTCAAATTCAACCTCTTCTGAAAAAGCAACTTTTTCTAGTCCGGAAGCGATAACCACACCATCTTTTATTTCTTCTACTAAACCAATTTCCTTTGGCTGATAGTTAATCTGGTTTTTTTTTAACTGTTGATCAAGTTCTCCAAGAAAACGGTCAAATGGCTTCATAACACAAGCTTTTGTAAATTTTTTAACTGGGTTTTAAAAGATAGATCAATCACTCGTCCGTCTAAGTTAATAATCATACCAGCAATAACTGACCGGTCTACGACATTAGTCATCGTATCTCCTTCTTTTAAAGACAGTTTCTCTCTTAACTCTGTCAGCTCATCATTATCAAGTTTATAGCTTGAGATTACCTGTACCGTCATGATTTAAGATAATTTTGGTAAATTTTTAAGAACATTTTTATTAACTTCCTTTTGCATATCACTACTTAAATATGAAGAAAAACTTCTTTCAAGGACGAGACCGGTTAACTGAACTATCTTTTTCTTCATTTCTCTTTCCATTTCCGCTCTTTCTACCTCAATCTGTTTCTTTCCCTTATCAATGATCACTTGCGAATCTTTTTTTGCCTCTACAATTAGATTAGCCTTGAGTCTAGCGGCATCTTCTTTGACTTTTTTTAAAGCGACATCCAATTCTTTTTTCATTAGGTTTTTTGCTTTATTTTGAGAAGTCGTCAACTCTTCTTCTTTCTTCTTCAAATCTTCCATTATTCTTTCTTTTTCCTTTTCCAGTTTTGCCTCGTCACTCATAAAGCTGGCAAAAGGTTTTGCTAAATACTTTTTAAAGACATAAAAAAATAAACCAAAATTTATTATTTGGGCAATTAATAACTTGATATCAATTCCTAAGCTTTCCATACAGTTTTAAATTAATAATTTTATACGAACTTAATAATTAAGGAAACAACCAAGGCATAGATAGCGACCGCTTCGGCAAAGGCAATCGCCAAAATCATATTGGTTTGAATTGGTCCCTGAGCTTCAGGATTGCGACCAATCGCTTCCGCTGCCTTACCGCCGATAATACCAATACCAATGCCTGGTCCTAGCGCACCAAGCCCGATAGCAAGAGCGGTAGCAATAAACTTTACTGCTTCAGTTGACATATAGATACCACCTCATTTTTTTTAACTTTTAATGATGACTAATCGCCACATTTAAAAACACTGCTGATAACATGGAAAAAACTAAGGCTTGGATCAAGCCAACAAACACTTCAAGAATCAAAAAAGGGAAAGAAACTAAAACCGGAATAAGAAAGGCTATAATTGTCAAAAGCACTTCACCGGCAAAAATATTTCCAAAAAGTCGGAAAGAAAAAGAAATGATTTTAGAAAATTCAGAGATAGTTTCCAAAATGCCGACAAAAAAATTAATCGGATTAGAAATATTAAAAAACTTTTTAAAATAGCCTTTAAAGCCTAGATATTTTACTCCATTCACCTGAATCAGAAAAAAAACGATTAAAGCTAAAGAAATCGTAGCATTTAAATCTGCATTATTGCCTCTAAAGATCGGGAAATGAAATAACTTTCCGTTTTCGCGAAGACCAACTAAAAGACTACCGATCCCAGGTAAGAGTCCAAACCAGTTATTAAGAAGAATATAAAGAAAAAATGCCCCGAAAACCGGAAAAAATATCATCGTTTTATCTTTAAGAATTGATTCAAACAACTGGTAGATAGTCTTAAGAATAAAGTTTATAAAATAAAAAAATTTAGACTTTTTTCTTAATTTTGATTGTTTATTATAAACATCTGCTAAAATAAAAAATAAAATAAAAACTATTAATGAAGTAAAAATTGAATTGGTAATATAAAAGCTGCCAATTTTAAAAAGAGGTTCAGCTTTAATACTAATTTCCGGCATTTTTGTCAGAATTTCAATTGTTTTTGCTTCGTTCATCCCGATAGATTTTTATTAAATTATAAAAAGTACCTATAATTCCTAAAAGAAAAAAAATTATAAAAAAAACATTTGTCTTTTTTAAGACTTTATCCAGGCTTTTTCCGATAATCACCCCTAACAATAAGGGAACAATTAAATAATAACCGAGATTCAGATAGTTTGCAAGATTAAAACTAATTTTTTTACTTTTTTTTTCAATTTTAATATTAGAAACCTGTTTCAGATTAAGATTTTTGTCAAAAGAAAAATACTTCTTCATAAAGATAGTATAGCTTACTTTCGTCCCTACTTTAGTTACCTTTAGTCACTTTAGTCCACCCTTAGGGTGACTTGATGGTTTCCAGATCAACGGCATTTTCCATTATTACTCCCACTCTTCCTTCCCTGTCATTTACCTTTCCTTTTAACATAATGATTCTGTTTATCAATAAAAACTGCTTTAATTGGCTGTAAATCTTAGGAAAAACAACTACCTCTATGCTTCCTGTTTCATCAAATACTTGGATAACGGCCATTTCGTGATTGTCTTTCCTCGTTTTCAGCGCCCTCTTTCCGCTAATGATGCCGGCGATAATGACGGGTTTATTGACATCTGAAGAAACAATATCACCAATTTTTTTATCAGTTTTCTTTTCAATTATTGTTTTGAACTTAGCCAAAGGATTTTTTCCTATCAAAAAACCAATCACGTCCCTTTCCATCGAAAACAGCTCTTCTTCGGAAAATTCCGGAACCGATTTGAAATTATCTTTAATTTGTTTTGGTGAATTGCGATCTTCAAATAAATCAAATTGACCCTTGTCTATTTTAGCCTTTAAAGCCTGGACTTCGCTTACTACAGTTGGATAATGAATTAAAAGAGTCGCTTTATTGCCAAATTTAGAAAAAGCACCGGCTTTAATCAGACTTTCGACGGTCTTTTTATTAACTCGACGAAGATCAATTCTATTTAAAAAGTCCTTAAAGCATACAAACTGACCTGATTTTCTTGCTTCAACAATCGAATCAATAGCAGCACCTCCGACATTTTTTATAGCGGACAAGCCGAAGCGGATTGAACCTTTTTCAATGGTAAAACTAAATTCAGACTGATTAATATCAGAAGGTAACACTTCTATTTCCATTCTCCGACATTCCTCAATCGCTTGTGACATCTTTATCTCTCGCTGCGGCCCAGCCACTCCTTCGAGCTCGGCCGAAAGCAAAGCTGTCATAAACTCGACAGGATAGTTAGCTTTAATATAAGCAGTCCAATAAGCAATCAGGGCGTAAGAGGCAGAATGCGGTTTGTTAAAACCATAGGCGGCAAACTTCTCCATAAAATTCCATAAAGATTCAACCATGGTTTTTTTATATCCTTTACTCAAACATCCCTTAAAAAATTTTTCTTTCTCTTTTTTCATCAAATCTTTTTTCTTTTTTCCCATCGCCATCCGGAAATTATCTGCCTCAGCCATTTTATATCCGGCCAGAGAATGAGCTATTTCCATTACCTGTTCCTGGTAGACGAGAACACCGTAGGTTTCTTCAAGAATTGGCTTTAAGTCGGGATGAAGATATTTAACTTTTTTTAAATTACTTTTTCCTTCTAAAAATAAAGGAATCAGATCCATTGGTCCGGGACGATATAATGCCACCATAGCCGAAATATCTGATATTTTATTTGGTTTTAAATCTTTAGCCAAATGTTTCATTCCGCCAGATTCAAGCTGAAATATTCCAACCGTATTTCCCGCTGACATTAACTGGTAGGCTTTTTTATCATCTAAGGGTACCTGATGAATGTCAATTTTTTTTCCGGTTATTTTTTTAACATATTCTAGGGCATTTTCAATGATGGTCAGATTGCGTAGTCCCAGAAAGTCGACTTTTAAAAGACCAACAGCTTTTTGATTTGATACCGCATTTAGATCCAAACAGTACATATCATACTGGGTAATAATTTTTCCTTCTTTAGAATCTCTCTGTAGTGGCACATATTCTGTCATCGGTAGGTCTGAAATAACCACACCGGCAGCATGAACTGAAGCATGCCGTGGCAAACCTTCCAGGCATCGGGCAATGTCCAAAACATTTTTGATCTCCGGCTCGGTCTGATACGCAAATTTAAGTTGTGTTGATTCTTCAAGAGCAGCCGCTATTGTCATGGCAAATCCTTGCTTACCAAAAGGAATCATCTTGGCAATCCTGTCTCCTTGGCTGTAAGATAGTCCTAACGCGCGGGCGACGTCACGGGTGGCTGATCTTGCTTCCATTCTTCCAAAAGTAATTATTTGAGCGACCTTATCTTCGCCGTATTTTTTAGAGACATAGCTGAGAACTTCGTCTCTTCGGGTGTCAGCAAAATCAATATCAATATCAGGCGGAGTTGGCCTTTCCGGGTTTAAGAATCTTTCAAAAGGCAGATTATAATCAATTGGATTGATGTCGGTTATCCCCAATATATAAGCGACCAAGCTGCCAGCGACCGATCCTCTTCCTGGTCCTACAGCAATTCCTTGTTTTTTCGCCCAGTTAACAAAATCCTGAACAATTAAAAAATAAGTGGCATAACCTTTACTAATGATGATTTTTAACTCGTAGTCGACTCTCTTACTAACCATTTCTTGGTTATAAGTAGCCATTCTTTTTTTTCGAGACTCAACCAGTTCCCTCAAATAAACGTCAACCGACTCTCCTCTAGGAGTTTTAAATTCAGGTAAAATCCATTTGCCCATGGGAATTTCTAGATTACATTTGTCTGCGATTTTAAGAGTATTTTCAATAGCTTCGGGTAAATCAATAAATGAACCTTTCATCTCGGCCGTTGACTTAAAATAATAATCAGGGACATTAATCATTGACATTGGACGATTTTTTTCAACAATAGTTCTTTGGGTCTGAATGCAGAGAAGGATTTCTTGAGCATAAGCGTCCTCTTCTTCTAAATAGTGGACGTCGTTGGTGGCAACTAAAGGAACAGCGAACTTTCTTGACAGTTTAATCAATTCGTCGTTAACTTTATCCAGTTCGGGTGAGTTTGGATGTCTCTGGATCTCTAAATAAAAATCATCTTTAAAGATTTCTATATATTTTTCTAGGACTCTTTCGGCCTCTTTAAGTTGATCCTCTTTAATTAAAGTAGAGATTTCTCCATTAAAGCAGCCGGATAGAACAATTAATCCCTGGCTGTATTTTTCTAAAATTTCAAAGTCTATCCGAGGTTTATAGTAAAATCCCTCCAAATGAGCCGCTGTTACTAACTTGATTAAGTTTTTGTAACCGGCGAAGTTCTTGCAAAGTACTGTTAAATGATACTGATCCCTATCTACTCCGCTCTGCTTGTCAAATCTTGATTTTTTTGTCTTATAAGCTTCAACACCAATGATTGGTTTAATACCGGCTTCAATGGCTTGGATATAAAATTTAAAAGCTCCATACAAAGCTCCGTGATCAGTAATCGCCACTGCCGTCATTTTATTCTGCTTAGCTTTCTCGACGACGTCGTCTATCCGGCACATGCCATCAAGAAGTGAGTAACCAGTATGGACATGAAGGTGAACGAAAGACATAATGAAAATTTCTAATTTCTAATTGATCTAATTAGATCAGTTAGGTTAATTTAATTATAGTTTATTAATGATAAATTCTCTTGCCATATTTTCTAACTGATCATCTAATTTTTTTAAAACAATTTTCTTTTTATATTTCCTTTCTAACGCTTTCTCAATTAACCAATCTGCCAATTCGATATTTTTGGGTAAAATCGGTCCATGAAGATAGGTACCCACTGTGTTTTTATAAATCATGCCTTCGGTTTTATCTTTTCCGTTATTTCCGTAGCCTTTTATTACTTCGGCAAATGGTTTAACGTCTTTTCCTAAAAATGTTCTACCTGTATGATTTTCAAAACCAATAAACTTAGTATTTAAAGTGAATATGCTAGGTTGAATGACAATGTTTCCAATAAGCCTTTTGAATTTTAATCCAGGACTTTCTGTATAGAAATCAAAAAGTCCTAAGCCGGGAATAGTTGTTCCGTCGGCGGCTTTATAATATCTGCCCATAAACTGATAAGCGCCACAGATGAATAACCCGGGTATTCCCTGATTAATCATTTTTTTTAAAATTTTTCCTTTGTTTTTTTTCAAATCACGGTTAACGATTTGCTGTTGTTTATCTTGAGCACCTCCCATAAAAATAAGATCGCAGTCTTCTAATTCTTCTTCAGGAGAAGAAATAAATATCTTTTTTATTATTGGTTCAATTCCCCGCCATCGCAAACGTTTCTCCAAAACAATAATATTGCCACGGTCGCCATAAGTACTCATCAAATCGGGGTAAAGCCATGCAATTTTTAATAACATATTTTTATAACGGTATCGAGCTTTTTAATAATATTTTTCTAGTTTCTAACATTCCTGAATAAGTCGCAAGGATAAATATTTCTTCATCTCTCTTTGTTTCTTTAACAATATTTTCAATCGACTGTTTTAAAGACTCAAAACTAAAAAACTTTCTTTCTTGATAGTTTTTGAGACAATAGTTCAAGCGCAGACTCATGTCATAAACCCTGTCTCCAGAAACATAGATATTTTTTCCAAAAGGAATAAGCTTTTCAAAGTCAACATCCCAGATCCAGGAAACATCGCGACCGTCAGGAATGCGGTCATTAAGAACGAGCAATATGTTTCTTTGAGTTGAGTTTGTCGTTACCACTTCGATGACCTGGTTGAATCCAGCTGGATTTTTACCAAGGAGGATGGTTATTTTTTTATCTTGATAAACCAGCTTTTCCTGACGGCCGAAAACAGGAGAAAAGTTGATTAACTCTTTTTGAATAAAAGAAAGAGAAATATTAAAAATTTTTGACAGTAATAAGGAAGCGGCATTGATATTATATAAGTTATATTTACCGAGAAGATTAGTCTTAGGATTTTTTAACGAAAAAGTTTCTTTAGCCGATGCAAACTGACATTTCAAACATATGTATTCGCCTAGATGTGAAAAAGCGATCTTGTAGTAAAGCAGCTTTTCACCGCAGGCAGGGCAGTAGATCGAATCAACATCATGAGTAATCTCCTTTTTAGACATAAGAGTTTGCTCAAGGCCGAAGTAGTTAATTCGTCCTTGAAGACTCTTTGATAAATAATAGATCAACGGGTCATCGGCGTTAATAAAGAAATGGGTATTTTTTAATTTTTTTAATGAGTCCTGCCATTTTAAAGCAATTGTATTAACTTCTCCATAACGATCAAGCTGATCGCGAAAAAGATTGTTGAGAATAATAGCTGTTGGTTCAAATTCTTTAACAATTAATGGCAGAGTATTTTCATCCACTTCAAAAATCGCCGCTTGATAGTTAAGCTTTCCATCAACATCAATGTGTTTAATAATCGATGAGGCGGTACCGTTTAAAAGATTGGCGCCTTCTTGATTATGAAAAACCCGGAAACCTTTCTTTTCTAAAAAAAATTTTATTAGAGAAGCGGTGGTAGTTTTACCGTTGGTGCCGGCAATAAGAATAATTTTCATATGATTAGTCATAAAAGTTTTTTTAATAAAATTATTATCCAAAGATAAAGCGATTTCTCCCGGCCAAGTTGACCCTGCTCTTTTTAAGATTTTAGTAATTAAGAAGTTAATAATTTTTCCAATAATAATTGAGGAATTATAAATCATTAAAACATTTTATCATTTTTTAATTTGTCATTCCGAGCGAAGGGACGTTTGACGTCCCGAAGTCGAGGAATCTTAATATTCAAGATTTCTCCACTCGTCCACGACTAAAGTCGGAACTCGGTCGAAATGACAAATGCGTAATTTTACATTTCTCGTAAAATTTTGATCCTTTCTTCAATCGGCGGATGAGTGGAAAAAAGGTTGATCAACCAGGAAGATTGACCTTTCTTCTTGAACGGATTAGCTATGAATAGATGAGCGGTTGATGGAGAAGCATTTTTAAGAGGCGGATAAGAAGCGATTTTTTCCAGTGCGGAAGCTAGTCCTTCGGGGTTCCTCGTAATTAATACTCCTGAAGCGTCGGCCAAGAATTCTCGTTTTCTAGAAATTGCTAGCTGAATTAATGTCGCCACAATAGGAGTAATAATTAAAACAATAATGAATAATATAGCAAAAAAAGGGCTGCGGTCCCTATTATTATCGTCTCTTGAGTCTCCCCACCACATTCTTCTCATCAACCAATTAGAAATAATAGCAAGAGTTCCAACAAGTACAGCCACAATAGAAGATACTAAAATATCATAGCTTTTAACATGGGAAAGTTCGTGAGAAATCACGCCCTCGATGTCAGATCGGTCAAGATTTTTTAAAAGACCAGTGGTAGCACAGACAACAGCATGGCGCGGATCCCTTCCGGTTGCAAAAGCATTGGGAGACGAATCGTCTATAACATAGAGCTTTGGCATAGGCAGTCCTGCAGCTATAGCTAAATTTTCTGTTGTTGTATAAAAATCAAAAAATTCCTTTTTACTTGCCGGTCTTGCTCCTGTCGTAAAAAGAACAATCTTGTCAGAATAAAAATAACTACCCAGACTGGAAAAAGAAGAAATTATCAGGCCTAAAACAAGATAAGCACCCGGAGAGTTAAAATATTTGCCAATTAAATAAAAAAAACCAGAGAATAATACTATAAAAATTAACATTATTAGGATGGTTTTAGTTTTATTTTGATTTATTTGGGAGTATAGTGACATATGTAAAAAGCGAAGATACCCATTTTCGAATTTTTAGGGACGCACCCTCTACCGACGAAGTCGGAAGAGAGGGGTTGCCCTTTTAATGAGAAAATGCGGTATCGAGCTTTATTAATCAAATTTGACAGAAACTTTCTTTCGTTCTTCTTCGTTAGCCGCAAAAAATTCAAATGCTCCAAATCCAAACATATTGGCAATCAGATTTGAAGGAAACATCTGTACTTTGGCATTAAAATCAAGGACATTGGCATTGTAAAACTGTCTTGAATAGGCCACTTTGTCTTCAGTGTCTTCAAGTTGCCTTTGTAAATCTTTAAAATTTTCGCTTGCTTTAAGCTCTGGATAAGCTTCGGCGACGGCAAAGAGAGACTTTAAAGCTCCGGTCAACATATCATTAGCCTTAGCCTTTTCTTCTAGAGTTTCTGCTTTTACTAAGGCAGATCTGGTTTTAGTTACTTCGGCAAAGACGGTTTTTTCGTGTTTGGCATAACCTTTAACAGTTTCTACTAAATTGGGAATTAAGTCGGTCCTTCTTTTTAGTTGAACATCGATTCCGGATAATGCTTCCTGAATTCTGGTCTTTAAAACAATAAACCCGTTATATTGACCTATTAAATAAAGGACTAAAACGACGATAATACCTATAAGCGCGATATTCATATAACTGACCCCCTTGTCTCCCGATTAAATTGGGACTAAACTATTAATAGAAATATTATACTATAATTAGCGGTGGTTTGTCTCCCGATTAAATCGGGACTAAACTATGAATAAAACTTATTGGCAAAGAATAAAAAAAATAGAAGGTCCAGGCTCCAAGGAGGAGTTTGATCAGGTTGGTCAAAAGAATACCCGTAATGCTTTTGAAAAGTTTATTCTCAAGAATAGCAATAAAAATTCTTTACTCCTTGATGCCGGCTGCAGCACTGGAGTTGAAGCATTCAGGCTTTATAATAAAGGCTATCTAGGAAGATATTTTGGCGTTGATAACAATCTTAAAGCAATAAAATTAGCAAGAAAAAATCTTTCTGACAATCAAAAAGTTAAATTTTTTTCTTTTGATCTTTCAAAGTTAAACTTTAAGAGTAATTACTTTGATATAGTTTTGACAAAAGATGTTATTGAACATCACCAGTATTATGTAAAAATTTTATCTGAGCTTTCCCGGTTGACAAAAAAATTTCTTATTTTATCAATGTTCATTAAACCGTCTTTTTTTCTTGGAGACAAAATTACTCTTCATAAAGACGGTTATTATTTAAACAGATATAACCAGGGAAAACTTTTTAGGTTTATGGCAAAACATCATTTTAAAAAACCTAAAAAAATTTACGAAGACTGGCAGGACATCGTCTTTGTCTTTGAAAAGGTGGTATAATCTATTCATGGATATTCTTCACTTGGCTTTTCAGGTAGGTATTTCCAAGAAACTTAAAAGAACCGGCTGGGTTAAACGTAAAGTAAAAAATCCAGAAAGTGTTGCCGAACATGCATTTCGTGTGATTGTTTTATGTATGGCTCTCGCCCCTTCCTTAAAAGTAGACCAACAAAAATTAGTAAAAATGGCGATTATCCATGATCTAGGAGAAACGTCGACCGGAGATATTGTTGTTGAAAGTTGGAAAAAGATTTTCCTTGATAAAAGAAAGAAAAAAGAAAAAATTGAGAAGGAAGCTATTAGAAATATTCTTTATGGTTATGGTGAAGATTATTCAAATTTATTTCAAGAAATGATTCAAAGAAAAACTGAGGAAGCTAAGACTTTTTGGGATATTGATCTTTTGGAAAGGACGATACAAGCATATGAATACGAAAAAGAACAAGGAATAGATATGACTGAATTTTTTGCTAGTGCAGAATTTTTTATAACACATCCACTTTTAAAAAGTGCTGTAAATGATCTTAAAAAAATGAGAAGTAAATAAGATTGGAAATAAAATTTTATGAATATTCTTCATCTTGCTATCCAGATGAATTTGTCAAAAAAATTAAAAAGAAGCGGTTGGATTAGGGAAAATATCAAAGATCCAGAAAGCCTCGCAGAACACTGTTTTACCATTACAGTTTTAATAACAATTTTGTCTAAATATCTTGGTGTGAGTGAAGAAAAATTAATACGAATGGCAATCGTTCATAATTTTAGCGCTCTTCTGACAGAAGATTTCGTAGTAGAAAGAGGAAAAAAAATCTTTAAAAGACTACAAAAGAAAAAAGAAAAAATTGAGAAGGAAGCTATTAGAACAATTTTTTGGGATTACGATATGAATTACAGCAATCTATATAACGAAATGGTTCAAAGGAAATCAAAAGAATCAATTATCTTTTGGCAAATAGATAAATTGGCAACAACAATACAAGCTTACGATTATGAAAAAGAACAAAACAAATCTCTTTCGGAATTCTTTGAAAACGCTCGAATATATATTAAAGAACCTCTTCTTAAAAAAGCTTTCGAAGATCTCAAAAAAATGAGAAAGTCTTTCAAATAAAACATATTGTGGGTGCGCGACCAAGCGGACTCGAACCGCCAACCTATTCCGTGACAGGGAATTGCTCTAGCCAATTGAGCTATGGTCGCAACTACTCATATTTTAACAGCTTTTAAAAAAAATTTCATTAAATTTTTTTCTAATTGCAATTTAGCGCCTCAGTGATATATAATACTTCCGTAACATGAAAAAAAGATATGTCAAGGCTTTAAACTATCAACAGTTATTTTTTGCTACAGTAAAAGAAAAATATTTTAATCTCATTCTTGGGATGGTAGTGGCTTTAATTTTTTCTTCGTTGGCCTATAAAATGTTCCTAAAAAATATCCCAATTAACTTGGCTTTTTCTTTACCAGTCTTTAAGCAAAAAACTCCCCCCACATCCCTCATACCCCCCACAACCCCCAAGACCTACACTGTTGCCGAAGGCGATGATCTTTGGAATATTGCCGAGAAGTTCTATGGCTCTGGATTTAACGCCTATGACATATCAGTTGCCAACAAACTAATTGATGCTTCGATTTTGGAAACAGGTCAAAAAATTATTATTCCAAATGTTGCTCGCCGGGAACCTACTATCGGTGAGATATCTGCCACCCAAACTGAGCAAGTAACCTATACCGAAGGCAAATACGTTGTTCAACCAGGCGATTCGTTATCGATAATCGCTCAAAAAGTTTACGGTGATTTATACGCTTGGCATAGAATTCTTCAGGCAAATAATCTACTTAATGCCGACCAGATTGAAATCGGCATGATATTAACTATTCCACGTTAACAATTTTATAACCTTCTCTTTTAGTTTATATAGTAAAATAATAATTATCGCGGCGGAAAATCGTCGGGAAAAAACCTTTGGTTTTGTCCCCAAAATAGCGGGCGTAGTTTACCGGCAAAATGTCTCCTTCCCAAGGAGAAGACAGAGGGTTCAATTCCCTTCGCCCGCTCAGCCCGCTTAGCGGGTTGTAAGGACACTCAGCGTCCTCACAAGCCATCTTAGCTCAGTGGAAGAGCATCGGTATCGTAAACCGGTGATGGGAGTTCGATTCTCCCAGATGGCTCATGAGAAGATCAGATTTATTTCAAAAAAATAAATTAACAAGAACTATAACGGTTTTTATTATTCTTTTAATAATCAGTCTATTATTGATTTTTACCGTAGGATTTAAATTGCTTATGAACAGTTCTATATTCGTTGCCAACCTTTTTTCTAAAAATTCGGCCCAAGCTTTAAATAAAACTACTGATGTCTATGGGTCAGTTAGTATTGACAATATTCCTACAGCTACTAATAGCGCTAAATTTATTGTTTCAGGGTCAGTAGTTAACTATGATAAACTTGAATTCTTTCTTAATGATGAAAAAGTAAAAGAAGTTGATTTAAAAGCCAGTGATAATTTTTCGGAAGAAATCGGAGATTTGGTAAAAGGCAGTAATGAGGTTTTTATAAAAGCATTAAGCTCTGATAATAAATCAAAAAAATCAACCAATATTTACACTGTTCTTTTTAAACAAGAAAAACCAAAATTAGAAATTTCTCAACCAAATGATAAAGAAGTAATATCTCAAAGTGAAACTCTACTTAAAGGTTCAACAGATAAGGAAGTTTTTGTCAAAATTGATGATCTTCCAGTTGTTGTCGATGTTAATGGCAATTTTCAAACTAATCTTCGCTTAAAAGAAGGAGATAATGCGATTCTAATCGTTGCCTTAGATATTGCCGGAAATTCGGAGACAAAAACTCTCACTGTTATCTATCAAAAAGAATAAATAAAACTCCAGCTAAAAATAAAATAAATGGATGCAGTAAAACATTATCAAAAAGAGACATAGTTCCAAGAAAAACTATAAGTACTCGAGCATTTTTGCTGTGTTTCCAAATTTGGCTAATTAAACCAATTAAACTAATTAAACCAATTAACCCTGCGCTTACCAAAACCGTCATATAACTCGAACTAAAAGACGCACCGGCATGAGAATCTTGAATATTTCTCACATACCTTAACCGATTATAACCATAACCTAATATAGGTTTTTTTATAAATAGATTAGCTCCCTCCTGATAATCTTTTAGCCGTGAAACTATTGAAAAAGTTCTTGTTAAATTAACACCTTCTCCAGCCGGTTTAGGCGCAATTAAGATAAGAAAAAGAAAAAAAATGAAAAAAATTGTTATTTTTTTTACGCCCCCCCTGTCATTCCGAGCGAAGTCCCGCTCAGCGGGACGGAGTCGAGGAATCTTTTTTATAAATTCATATAATAAAGCGATCGTTATAGATAGATAAATACTTCTTGAAAAACTAAGAACTAAAAATGCCAAAAAAATTGTTTTAATAATTAATTGATTGGTAAAAAGAAAGATCATTCCGTAGATCGTTCCGGCAATAGCAGTGTCAAAAAATACTCCAAAAGCTCTAAAAAGATGCGGATCCCAACCTTGATAAAAGAGATTTCTAAGATCGGGGTATAAAAGATATTGTGTAATCGTTGTAATTACTGTTAAAACAACAAAAATATTGAGACTAGTTTTAATCGTTTTCTTCGACCCAGGCGATTTTTTGATCCAATACCCCAAATATCCCCAATATCCCAAATAAAGAAGCAAACGAATCAAGTAAAGTGAACCAACAGCATTCTCAAACAAAGTATATTGACTGAAACCAATTAGTAGCGATGTAAAAAGAATAAGAATAAAGACAAAAATAACCTTATATTTTTTCCAAACTTCTTTTAAAGGCTCTAAACGATATTTAAAAAATAAAATTATGAGCAATAAACCTAAGAAGATTTCATATAGATAAAAATTGATTTGCTGATTATAAAGAGAGAACCTTCCCAGCTGACCCAAAGAAAAAAGGAGAAAAGTAAGATAAAATAAAAAGTAAAATAACATTTTTTTAAACTCATAAAAGCGAGGATACCTTTTTTTCGCCAATCTCCTGGGGCCCCGCCGTAGGTTTATGGCGAGGTGAGGAGGGCGAAAAAAACGGCATCGAGCTTTTCAACATATATAACTTCGCTCTTACCAAAAACGAATGAAAGCTCATCAAAAAAGCGTAAGCAAAACCAGGTGCGCCGTCTAAAAAACCAAGATTTATCAAATAGTTATAAATAAATTTAATAGCAGGAACGAACATTATTTCTATAACATTAACATTCTTTCCCTGATTATAAAGTTCTTCTGCCCGAATTGAAGAATAGTCATTAATATCCTTAATAAATTCCTTTAAAGTTTGGTGTGGGTAGTGATTTAAAAAACTATTTAAACTTTTGACTTTTGATTTTTGACTTTTGACTTTGAATTCTTCGTGGACATTGCCCAGCCACTTACCAGAGTCTTTGCGAATGAGTCTAATGAGTCCTATTAGTCTTATTTGTCTCACTTCGCCATACTTGAGCTCTTTTCCCCAAAAAAAATCCCGTCGGCGAACATAATAAGCATCTTTGTCATGGTTCGTCAAGCTCACCATGACACGACTGTTGTCACCCTGAGCTTGACGAAGGGTGACTTCTATTTCTCTCTGTAATTCTCGCGTCACTTCCTCATCAGCATCGACAAATAAAACCCATTCATTACTTGTCTTACTCATCCCAAAGTTCCTCTGTCCTGCAAAATCTCTTGCTAATTTTCTCTGGAAGACTTTAGTACGGACAGGTCGCGACCTGTCCCTACATTTATTAACTTTATAAACATGTTCAACCGTACCATCGGTTGAACCGTCATCAACAACAATTATTTCATCACAAAACATCAACGACTTTAAACATCTTTCAATAGTCTTTTCTTCGTTTTTCGTTAAAACTACTGCTGATAACATTATTTATATTTCGAGCTTGTCGAGAAATATCCTATCAATTGTTCTCGACCTTGCTCGAACAATATTATAACTCATATAATCTCACTAATTCATTTACATAATTTCTCCAGTTAAACTCTTTGTCCAATCGATCTTGCCTGCCGGCAGGCAGTTTAATTAACTGAATATTGGGTTTTTTGGGTATCATTTCCATCAACTTTACAAATTCTTTATCGTCTGATGCAACATTAACGTACTTAGCTAACTCTGGAATAATAGCTGATTTTAAACCAATGACAGGGCAGCCTTGTGATAATGCCTCTAAAACCGGTAAATTAAAACTTTCATAATAAGAAGCAGTTAATAAAGCGGTTGCGTTTCTGTATAAATGACAAAGTTTTTTTCGGGCGCAATTTTTCGTCACTAAAATTAATCGATAACTCTTAAACTCTCCTAACTCTCTAAACTTTCTAAACGTTTTTCTAATAAACTCAATATTTTTGATCGAATGATCCATGCCAACGTAAAGAAAATATGGCTTGCTGTCATTGCGAGGAACATAGTGACGAAGCAATCTCTTATTGAGCATGTCAAACGGAATTCCAAACGGAATGGCAACAACCCTTTTCCCTACACTATAATTAATTATAGTAAGCTCTTCTAGTTCTTTTTTCACTTTCTCCGAAGAAACAACGATATAATTCGATCTTTTAATCATCTCTTTTAACTGGTTCATCAGCCGCGAATAATCTTTTTTTGAATAATATTCTGGATAAAAATAATAGGAAAGTCCGTGACAAAAACTAATTACTTTTTCTGAAACTAATAGGGGAATCGCTTGATTTAAGGCTAAAAAAACATCTTTTTTGTTAATCAATTCTTCTAAACTGACTCGACCTTTTAACCACGCTAAGCGTGGTTTTAGATTAGTAAAAGTATAGACAAAATACTCATTTTTTTTGTCATATAACGATAAAGCTCTGATTAAATTTTCCGAAAAAACATAGTTGCCAAACCTCTCCCCTTTTTTCGCTCCCAGTCCCCCACCGTCAACGGAAATTTTCATAAAGGACAGACCTTAAAATAACAAATAATAACAAAACGTTTAGAATCTCACCGGCTAATGTTATATAGGCTGAGGCAAAGTAACTGTATCGAGGAATAAGAAGGTAATTTAAGGTTATATTAAAAATTAATTGAAACAAAAATATGTAAATAACGGTTTTAGCCCTGTTTAAGGCATAAATTGAGTTCAAAAATACCGATGTCAATAGAATTAACGGTAGCGCAAAAATAATGATTCTTAAAACCTGAATTGACTGAAAATAGGCGCTTTTAAATAATAACGGTAAAATTACTGGTCCTAAGAAGAAAAATCCTAACGCGATTGGTAAACCGATAATCGAAACCAAAAGAACGTCCTTTTTAATTTTATTTTTAAATATATTACCCTTTTTTTCTTTGGCGAATTTTGAAAACATCGGCATTGAAGAGACGTTATAACTGGTGACAACGAACATCAAGGCGTCAAGAAACCTGTAACCTGCTGAATATATCCCTACTGCTTCCTTACCTTTGATAAAATTCAAAATCAGGACATCCACCTTGGAATAAAAACCAGCCAGTAAACTGATAAGTAAAAAAACAAATGACTTCTTAATGATCATCAGCCATTGTTTAAGATTAATCTTAAGAGATAGACTGCCGACTTCTTTTTTAACCAAGAAAAAGTTTAGTAATGAATAAAAATTATATAGAACAAAAGTGATAATAAAGACTGCCATTAAATTTTTGGTCAGTAATATCCCTAAAATTAAAAAAATAACTAAGAATATCTGAAAAATCATTGAGACAATCGAAGCCAGGTATGACTTTTGTCTGACTGAAGTAAGAATCAAATATGTACCGGAAAACATATTGGCAAAGATAACAAATGAGACAAGGATGATCGGAACAAGGATATTTGCCGGATATCGAAATAGTATTGCCAAAATAATTGTTAAGGTAAAGGTGATTAAAGATAAATAAAATCTTAGAGAAAACAGTTCTTTGACTTTTTTTTCAATCGAATCGGTGATATGAACTAAGCCATAAGATGTTGTTCCAAAATCTAGTAAAGGTAAAAGCAGTCCGACCTGGGTCCAAGCTAATGTATAGACGGCATATTCTTCTGGCTTAAAATAATTTATTAGAATTAAGAAAAGACCGAAATGAAGAACTTTATTTATTAAAGAAGAAATATTAAGACTAAGAAAATTGACAAAAAAACGAAACTCAGTTTTTTTGTCATCCCGAGCGAGTACAACGAGTCGAGGGATCTCTATTATTAATGTCTTTGGCAACCGGACTATCTCATATAATTTTTGTCTAAGACTCCCGTATTTGAACAAAAACTTTAGTCGGTTTTTAAAAAGAAAGTAATTCTTTGTCGGACTATCTTTGGAAATTTCAAAATGTTCATAAGTTATCTTCGAATCGATGCCAACTTTAAAACAGGCTTTTTTAGCTCGGTAACAATAGTCAACTTCTTCGTAATAAAGAAAATAGCTTTCGTCAAAAAAACCAATCTTATCTATTACTTTTTTTTTAATAAACATTAAGGATCCGGAAACAAAATCAGCAGGAACAAATCTTTTTTGCGGTTTTTTGCTTATCAATCCCCCACTCATCCGCCACATGTCAATCGTACCGCCGTAATAAGTCTTTCCGTCCTGTTTCACTGCCAGTCCCCAGATATCAAAATATCTTACATCATCAAGCCAACTCGCACTCCGGGAGTGAGAGAATGAAATATCTGGATTGGCAACAATCAACAACTCACAGTCGTCCTTAAGCGCTTGTTTGATTCCTTTGTTGACACCGCCGGCGTAACCGACATTATCATCAGTATTATCAATAAAATAGATCTTATAATCGTTTACCCGTAATCCTTTAATTTCTTTCTTTAATCTCTCGACTTCCGACTTTTGTGTTTTATATAGAACAAAGATAAAACCTGTTTTCATAAAAAATCTCAAATCTTAAATGTCAAATGTTAAATCTACATCTCAAATATCAAATCTTATTTATCTATTATAAAGATTTAAGATTTACGATTTAGATTTGAGATTTGAGTTTTGACATTTGAGATTGCTAAAAGACAATACGTAAGCCATTCCATATAAGCAAATCCTAAATCTAAAGGTATTCTAAATAACCCGTCCTTATAACCTTTGTCTTTGATAAACCTCGACCAAAACATGTGAAGCGGATACAGAAAAATCTTTTTCAAAGAACTTCTCTCACTTATTTCTGCTTTAATTTGGGCGGTTTTAAAAGCATAATCTGTGAACTTACGATAAACTTGGCCGATTGATCGATAAGAGTAGTGATGTATGTTTCCTTTAAGTTTTCCTATTTTTCCTTTTTTAATTCTAAATCGGTTATGAACCAATGAAGGCAGGATGTCGACAGAATCTTTTTTTATCAGCCTTATTTGATAATAATCTTCTCCTCCGTATCTTAAGGGCCTTCCTAAAAAATAACTTTGAAAAGGAATTTCATACGCAGTGATGTTATGGTTCGTCAAGCTCACCATGACATGTTTGTCACCCTCCCTGTCAGTCTTGTCACCCTCCCTGTCAGTCTTGTCACCCTGAGCTTGACGAAGGGTGACTTTGATTTCTCTAGCCAATTCTTTGGACATAATTTCATCCGAGTCCAAAATCAATACCCAATCACCAGTCGCATACTTCAACCCATACGCTCTTTGTTTTCCAATATCATCAAACCCTTTAACAAATACTTTTGTACGGACAGGATAGTATCCTGTCCCTACTTTATGAACTTTTTCTCTAGTTTTATCCGTCGAACAACTATCCACCACTATAATTTCATCAAAGTTTTTCACCGACTCTATCGTTTTTTCAATCGTTTCTTCATTGTTTTTAGTAATGATCAAAACAGATAGTCTTACTTTCATAACAATAAATATTATACACGCAAATTATATTGAAGAAATGACTTATCCGTTTCTTTTTCTCCAAAATTTTAGGAAAGTTAGAAATAAGATGAAATTTATTAGTATAAAATACTTACAGACAAAATCTGGAGCATTATTAAGTATCAAATATTTATACACAAAGCATTTATTAATTAAAACAAATCCTATCTGAGTTAAAATAGGAATTAAAATCGATAATAGTAATAACTTAGTTGTTTTTTTGTTTTTAAAAACCAAGAAATAAGCAATTAAAGCAATGATTTCTCCTAGAACAATCAAAAACCATCGACAAGAACAAGTTTGCACCTCAATTCCTTTTATCTCTCCTTTTTGAGGAGTAGGTGAAGGCGTAAGTTCCTCAGTGGTCGCTCCTAAAACTCCGGGCAAAAATCCAGCCGGAGCCCCAGCAATAAAACCACCGCCTGGAGTAGTGGAAACCTCTCCTGAAAAGGGCCCGGGAGCACAACCATTACCAGCTCTCACGACCAAATAGTAGGTGACGCCACCAGAAATACTATTTATTGTATAAGAAGTCGTCCCTTTACCACCGACATTAGGATTGCCGTAAGAATAAGTACCAGGAGACGTTCCGTAAGCAATCAGATAATAAGAAACCGGATCGCTAGCTTCAGACCAGGTTAAGGTGATTGAGTTTACCCCTGAAGTAACTGAAAGAATAGTCGGGGCGCTTCCGGGTGCTTGGTCGTTGCAGACTGGAGCAGATGCGCCGGCGACCCCGCCGCTTCATTGCTCTGTACAAAAAAAACCGACTAAAATAAGTCGGTAGAACTTTCAAAATTCTATTTTTTCTAAATATCCTCCATCAATTGGATATTGATTCATCTATGATAAATGTCAAGGGTAATTTGTTTTTCCCTTAACTTAATAACTTTTAAACGCTTCCTATTAAACAACTTTGATCAACCATCTATTCGTCCGTTTTGATAGGACAGATTGCCGGTCAGATGCCGGAGATCCAGGAAAACGCCTAATCATATTAACGGTGACTATTGATCCCTCACCATTAATGGTGAGGGAAAGCACCAGAAAAAAACACAGGTGATCCTGTCT
>Ga0210057_1002017_pt1 | contig 29790 bp, 23 predicted proteins | sample CryGeyCG2114_010_2_FD_183968 | JGI IMG/M metagenome (GOLD analysis project Ga0210057, IMG submission 183968) | Groundwater microbial communities from aquifer - Crystal Geyser CG10_big_fil_rev_8/21/14_0.10 (SPAdes) (version 2) | ecosystem: Environmental > Aquatic > Deep subsurface > Groundwater ...
CTAATCAAATGGCTAATCAAATACAACAAGAAGAGATTAAACAATTAGAGAGGTCTAATGAATTGGCAAAACAAACTATTATCCAACAACAAAATCAAATTAATGAACTTGTTAACAATATGCAAGAGTTAAAAAACGAGAAAAAGGCTATTCAAGATACTAGTGTTAAGTCTGTTAGCGATAATAATATCGATATAGACGATATGCATAAACTCGTTAGTGAAAAAGAGTCTATTATTGCAAAGTTAAAAGAAAGACTACAAAAGGCTCAATATCAGATAAAGCAAAAACAAGCTGAGATATTACATTTAGAGGTATCGCGAGGATCGGCTGAAGATGCTGTTAAGTTTGCCGAGGAAGAAAAAGACAAAATATACGGAAAGCTTATGGAATGTGAGACTAAGTATGGAGAGTTATTGTCTCAAAAGAATAATTTACAAGATGATAATTCGTTACTCACGGAACAGAACGAAACATTGCTTAAAGAAATTCAAGAAGCAACTAATAAATATGATCGGTTATTTAATAAAGTTGATCAATACGAATACGAAATTATAAAATTAAAAAAGCAAAACAAAGCACTAAATAGTTTATATAATAAAAACAAGCTGGCTATATATGTTATTGATACGGTTCTCAAAAATAATAATTTGGTAGATGAAGATTCGACGTTGGAAGACTTTATATCTGAAATTGTAGAACGGATACCATCTGTTTCGAACGATAAAAAAATCTCATATGAGAAAGAAAGTAAGATTATTAATGAAGCTGCTAGCGATAATGTCATACAAAACACAGTTGTAAATAGTAATTTTGTGAAGAAATTTAACAACGTTAACGAAGAAATTTCGGATAATATAAACATAGCTCTTGCGCTTTTTTTACCAGAAGAAAAACTGCGATCTGAGAGTAAAACACGAGATGTTATTTTATATGTTCTTGATGATAAAAATAATGTAAATGATAGTGAAAAACTGCAATTATTACAAAAACTAATAGGAAATACTGTGGACAAACTTATTGAACAAAATATCGAGGTTAGCGTTAGTGATAATATTGAATTCAACGAAGTCAACAGGCAGGCTAAAGAAGTGTTAGGAAGTGGAGAAGTTTTGGATAGTGGAGAAGTTTTGGATAGTGGAGAAGTTTTGGATAGTAAAGATTTATTACAAACGTCGTTTTTTATACTTTTATGTAAGTATACGGCAATAACATTAATAATCTTAGCAACATGTGTTCTGCTATATATATTGGTAAAATATATCAAACAACGCAAGGATAATTCTAAAGTAGTTAAGGGAAGTAGAATATCACCTATTAAGTTTTATACATATAGCAACTAATAAAATTAGCAAAAAGAATTGGAGAATCTATATAATTAAGTTTGAATTTAAAATTTAATTTAGTATATACAATAGTTCTGGAATTAACACGTGGGACTTGACAAAGTTCACACAACAGCTAATAGAATTAGCAATCTATACAACAGTTGCAGTAATGGATTGTTTTGATATTATGAATAGTATAGATTCAGAGAATCAATTGGTTAACTATGTTAACTGTAGTATAGATTCAAAGAATCATTTGGTTAACTATGTTAACTGTAGTATAGATTTAGATAATAATGACACGCAAATAGCCACGACAAACCAATCGAACAATAAAATATATCTACCGAAAAAAACCAATAAGAAAATTTATATAACTAAATCAGGTGCGTTTATAAAATTTGAGTATATTGGTGATGTTAACAGTTTGAATACATTAAAGAAAGTTCGTAAAATAGAAAATTATTTTACTATTAAAACTATGCAATTAATAGGATCTTTTAAACAGGTTAAATGCTGTAAAGTTGATAAAAAAAAGAAACATATTATTGTTCCGAGATTTGGTATTTTTGAAATATTAAACAAGAAATACAGTCTTGATGGTTACTATACTATTAGTCAGTTACAATCTGGGCAGCCACCCAGTAGTCCGTTTAATTGGATAGGAACTTTAAGAAACAATCAACCGCTGATAGTTGATTATATTAAAAATAATTACTTTACTAAAAAACATGTGCGGCGTGGAAGTGCTGGGTGTATTTTAAATTTAGAAGCGGGACAGGGAAAAACATACGTTGCATCTTATTTTATAGGGCATATCAAAAGAAAAACCGCTGTTATTCTACATTCTACATCCATGATTAAACAATGGGCAAACGACCTACGCAGTTGTTATGGTAATGACATTAAAATAGGATATTATTATAGTAAAAAAAAGGTTGAAGGTGATATTATGTTAATTGTAGTTAATTCAGCAACAAACTCAGAATTTAAATTTAAAAACGCTAAAACTGGTAATAGAGTGAAAAGTAAGGCAGACAGTAAGGTAAATAGTAAGACAGAGTCATATACTACATACAATGCTATAGATTTTTATAATCAATTCGGCTTAGTTATAATGGACGAATGTCATTTATATGCTAATAATTTTTGTGGTAAGGTTTTTAGACAAGCGCAAACGCCATATGTATTAGGATTATCGGCAACTCCCGACGAAAACATAAATAATTTTGACAGACTTGTTTGGTGGGGTATAGGACCAGTGCTCGATGCTAAGACGATTCCCGGATATGTGTCGACCGATGATACGTTTACCGGCGAAGTTCATCGAATACAATACTATGGTGCGCCGAATTACACTCGTGTTATGCGCAATAAAATAACTGATATCGTTAGTACCACCGACACTATAACCATGATATGTTCTGATGATAAGCGATCAGATATAGTTATTTACTGTATTAAAGAATGCTTAAAGAAAAATTTATTTACATTTGTATTTGCCGATCGTCGGGACTACTTAGAAATTCTGAGAAACAAATTAATTGCTGAAACCACAAGCGGCTTAACAAACGCTAAAGAACAAACCGATATAATGACCGACGACAAAGACTATATTAGAATAGTAGGAGGTAGTAAAGATGAAGAATTAGCTATTGCAACAGAAAAAAGCCGCGTAATATTTACAACATATCAATATATGGGAACGGGTAAATCAATAGTCAAAATGAACGGATTAGTTCTCGCAACTCCAAGAAAAAGTAAAATGAAACAATACATCAAAAGAATATTTCGTCTTGGATCCGACACAACTATAAAGCGTCATATCTATGATATAGTTGACATGAAAACAACTTTAAAAAATCAATGGTATGTAAGAAACAAATACTACAAAGATAAAAACTTCGATATATCAGAAGAAAAACACACATTTAAAGACAAGACTAAAACTACCAATAATAAAGTTAAGAGTAAGGATAAAAGTAACGATAAAGTTAAAAGCGGTGATACTAACACCAATGATAAACCTCTACTAATAAATAAAAAAAGAACATCGTTGCTAGTTGATAAACTTATGAAAAAAATTAATTAAATTATACTACAGTTAACTTTCAGTCTATACTAATAACAAGTATTCATATATTTCTTTTTTAGTACAGATAAATATTGCTGGATTCATGGATAAATAATCCCAATTAATTTTATCCTGATTAGTGGTAAGCAGTTCAATAGCTGCCGGATTTGTGGATAAATATATCCAATTAATTTTATCCTGATTAGCAGTAAGTAGTTCAATCGCTGCCGGATTTAATGATAAATATATCCAATTAATTTTATCCTGATTAGCAGTAAGTAGTTCAATCGCTGCCGGATTTAATGATAAATATATCCAATCTATTTTATCTCGATTAGCTAAAAGCAATGGCATCGCTGCTGGATTTTCAGATAAAAACACCCAATTTATTTCGTCTGGATTATTAGTAAGCAATGACATCGCTGCATGATTTGTAGATAAGCTACCCCAATATATTTTATTTGGATTAGCTAAAAGTAAGGGAATTGCTGCCGGATTTCCAGACAACGCATACCAATTAATTTTATTTGGATTAGCTGTGAGCAACGGCATAGCCGCTGGATTTTTGGATAAACGATTCCAATTAATTTTATCTTGATTATTGGTAAGCAGTTCGATAGCAGCTGGGTTTAATGATAACATATCCCAATCTATTTTTTTAGGATTAGCTAGAAGCAGCGACATCGCTGCCGGATTTGCTGATAACATACTCCAATTTAACTTATTGATCCATGGTAGTAATTTGTTTTCACTAGCATAATCTGCTATTAAGCTACATATAACTTCTGGAAATGCAATCATAGTTAATTATTAAAAAAAATAATTCAAAAATCATCTATATCTAAAGTGCAATAGTCTTAATAGCATTTAAACTTTTAATAGTGTCTTGTTCTAAACCTCTATTAATTTCACATATTATAGTACATGCGTTTTTTATAGCAAATTCTACAATGGGTTTAACACCGCTATCATCCATATCTATACTATTCCATATAACATCATCAGGTCCAAATGCTATTTCGTGTTTATCCTTACCACTGCCAAGTATTGCTGATGATCCATTTAGATGAAACATGCCGATTTTTTTTGGATATTTAAGTTTTTTTAACCATTTAGACATACTTATATTTGATCTTATATCGACTCCTGCTCCCCATAGATGAGCCGTATCAACGCACCAACACCACCATAATTCTTTAGCACCTATTAAATTGGTAACATAGTTAATTTTTCCTGGAGTTTCATATGTTTTACTATCAGCTTTACTACTTACCATTTCTAGTATTATTTTTACTCCGGTTTTAATAGATAATGGTTTCAACAGATTCATAACATATGCAACTTGTTCTGGTGTTTGTTTGGTAACATGTAATACTAGTCCCCACGCTCCTGTTTCTTTACATGATCTTAATTGATCCTTCACATCTAGTAAAGAGCGCTGGCTTCTACTAGACTTTAAATTAGATTTTGTTATTTTCCATACACTAACGGTTTGATAAGCACTATGCACAGTTAAATCTAGATCAGCGCATGTTTCAAATACATTTTCGTAATTCATTTTATTTCTGCTCATATTTTGCGGACCATATGTAAATATTTGTGCTGCATTCAAACTTAAAGCATCGATATCTCTATTAATAGCGTCTTCCATATTGCTAGCTGTTGTTTTATCATCTAAAACCTTACTGCTTAGCGTAACATGAACACCTAATATCAGCTGGTTAGACATAATAATACTACAGGTAAACAATCGCCTTATAAAGTCTATACAATTATATATATAAGTCTTTATTATATTTCAAATTTTGATTTTTTCTCATATAATAAACTAATTATGATTGAATTTCCAGAAGTTATATGCGGCTTAATAGCGAGCTATGCTTGTGAAAACAAGTTACTACCATGGATCGACATCGATAAGTTAAATTGGGAAGGGTTATCATTAAACACAGCTGCTATCGAACTGCTTACCAATAATCCTAAAAAAATAAATTGGGTTTATTTATCTGGAAATCCAGCCGTTATCGATTTACTTACTACCAATCAAGATAAAATAGATTGGAATATGTTGTCTACAAATCCAGCAGCGATCGAACTACTTACAGCTAATCCTGATAAAATTGATTGGTGGTCGTTATCTGGAAATCCAGCAGCAATGCCGTTACTTTTAGCTAATCTCGAAAAGATAAATTGGTTTAATTTATCTGGAAATCCAGCCGTTATCGATTTACTTACTACCAATCAAGATAAAATAGATTGGTGGTCATTATCTGGAAATCCAGCAGCGATCGATCTACTTACTAATAATCCAGACAAAATTAATTGGAGTAGCTTATCCAGAAATCCAGCAGCGATTGATCTGCTTACAGCTAATCAAGATAAAATAGATTGGAATATGTTGTCTACAAATCCAGCAGCGATCGAACTACTTACAGCTAATCCTGATAAAATTGATTGGTGGTCGTTATCTGGAAATCCAGCAGCGATCGATCTACTTACTAATAATCCAGACAAAATTAATTGGTTTAATTTATCTGCAAATCCAGCGATATTTAAAAGCACTAAAAAAGAAATATATGAATGCTTGTTATTAGTATAAACGGAAAGTTAACTATAGTATAACTAAGCGTTAAATTCATAGCCGCAATTCACACATGTAATTTTTAAATTGACACCTTCGTCTAGACTTCGATTATATAAATTTTCAATAGTGCATTTGTTCTCTTTACATTTTTTACATATATACATAGAGGTTGTTTTGATTGTATTTTTAATATTTTTGCTAGCTTCTAATCGTTCTATTATATTTACATATTTTTGAGGGAACATTTCTAAGGAAGTTAGTTTAGGCAAGCGTTTAATAGATATTTTATCATTTAATAAATCCAAAGCTAATTGTTTATTTTTTATTAATCCATCTGGATCTAAATTTGTGCTAACCTTATAACAAATAGATGTGTATATATCCTTAAACAAATCGATATCCCAACTAGGTATTACATTATTATCATTAGCGCTTTCAATACAATAATTAAAACAAGATCTTTCTATTTTAATTAATAGTTTAGTTTGATCTCCATAACTGATTTTTTTGAAATCATCATATTTATTCAATACATACCCAAATAAAATTACCTTAGCTCTTCTTATTACATTATATGGTTCTCGATATAACTTAGAATGTAAAGGAATCAATTGATTAACCAGACTATCGGTTTTGTCATCACTACTTTCAACATCATTGCTTTTATCGCTATTACTTTTATCATCATTGCTTTTATCGCTATTACTTTTAACATCATTGCTTTTATCGCCACTACTTTTAACATCATTGCTTTTATCATCATTGCTTTTATCGCCACTACTTTTAACAATTACTGTCTCCATTTTTTATATTAATATATAATCAAATTTGAATTTAAAACTAAAATAATAGTAATCCTATAGAACGACTGAAAATTAGCAATAGATATTTAATCCTATAGAACAGCTAATAAAATTAGCAATAGATATTTAATCTTACAGAACAGCTAAGAGAATTAGCATAATGTTTACCATCGTTGTAGCGCACGATACAAATAAAGGTATTGGCAAAAATAATTCCATACCTTGGAATGAACCAGAAGATATGAAGTTTTTCAAGGAGTTAACTATAAATCATATAGTTATTATGGGACGCAGAACTTTTGAAAGTATAGGACGACCTTTAACAGGCAGAATAAATTGCGTTATAAGTGAATCGCTATATAATAACCATCCAGCTCCTAGAATAGTATATCAAACTGCTAATGTAAAGACGACCGATGTAAAATATACTGAAACATCAGTAAAATATTTTGCCAATCCTTGGGATTGTGTGAATTGGTGTGAAGAGTATAACAATACTAAAAATAATCCAACCAGAAAAATGTTTGTTATTGGAGGAAGAACTATTTATGAGTGGTTTTTAACAAATAAACTAGTTAGTGACGAGTATGTAACTTACATTAATGGTAAATTTGATTGCGATGTGTTTTATCCAAAAGTTAAAGCATACAAAACAGAAAGAGTTATTAAAGTATTTAATTCTGCTAACGTATCTGATATAAAGCATAAAATCGTTCATAAATCTGTACAAAACCGAGATGAGATGAATATGTTAGAATTAATGAATGATATTATATCACTGGGTAATAATAAAGATGATAGAACTAATACCGGTACATATAGTATTTTTGGACAACAACTTAAATTTGATATAAGTAGCAGTGTATTTCCTTTGATGACCACGCGTAAAATGTTTCTACGTGGTATATTCGAAGAGCTGATGCTATATCTAAGAGGTCAGACGGATTCAAAAATATTAGAATCAAAAGGCATAAATGTATGGAAAGGAAACACAAGCAGAGAGTTTTTAGATAATTTAGGGCTAACTGAATACCCGGTTGGCGATATGGGTCATAGCTATGGATTTAGTATGAAACATTTTGGTGCAACATATAGCGATTGCAAACAAGATTATACGGGTTGCGGGTTTAATCAATTACAATTCGTTATAGACGAAATTAAACGAAATCCAAATAGTCGAAGGCTAATTATAAGTCTATGGGAACCTAATCACATGCATAAAGCAGCCTTACCTCCTTGTTTATATAATTATCAGTTTTATGTATACGACGGATACTTATATTGTATGATGACACAGCGAAGCAGCGATTTTGTGCTAGCCGGTGGATGGAATGTTGCAACTGGTGCTCTACTAACTTACCTGATAGCACATTATACTAGCTTAAAACCTAAAGAGCTAATTTGGAATCTCGGCGATGTTCATATATATAAAAACGGAATTAATGCAGCTAAAGAACAAGTTAACCGTATCCCTAATATATATCCTAAATTATTCCTTACGAACATGCCCGAAAAAATAGAGGATGTTAATTGGGAAAACATTAAACTAATTAATTACAAACCTCAAAAACCCATATCAATTCCTATGAATGCATAGATATAACTTCTAAGCTAGTTAGTGGTTCCTGTGTTAATTATTTTTTTATGTTAGTTATTCTTAAAGCTAGTAGTTATTTTAAAGTTTGAATTATATTAACTGTGTATACAATGTTTCAATTTCCTATAGAATTGTGTAATTTAATAAGTGATTATCATACTACATATATATTATCAGATTGGATACCAGAGGAAAAATTAAATTGGAACGATATATGTAGTAATATAGCAGCTATCAATATAGTCCAAGCCGAATACGAAAGAGACCCAAATAGCAAAAAATTAAATTGGCATGCTATATGTTGTAATGAAAACGCAATTGATATAGTCCGAGCCGAATATGAACGCAATCCAAATAGCAAAAAACTAAAATGGAATACTATATGTTATAATATAGCAGCTGTCGATATAGTCCGAGCCGAATATAATCGAGATCCGGATAGCAAAAAACTAAAATGGGATACCATATGTTGTAATGAAAACGCATTTGATATAATCCGAGCCGAATATGAACGCGATTCAGATAGTGCTAAATTATACTGGGATACCATATGTGGACAAGCAAATGCAATTGATATAATTAAAACAGAATATGAACGCGACCCAAATAGTGATAAATTAGAATGGTATACCATATGTAGTAATGTAGCAGCTATTGATATAATTAAAGCAAAATATCCAAATAACAATGGATTAGAATGGGATGCTATATGTGAAAATGAAAACGCAATTGATATAGTCCGAGCTGAATACGAACGCAATTCAAATAGTAATAAGTTATATTGGGATGTTATATGTGATAATGTAGCAGCTATCAATATAATCCGAGCCGAATATGAAAAAGATCCAAATAACAATAGATTAAATTGGTATAATATATGTTACAATAGAGCAACTATAGATATAATTAAAGCCGAATATGAGCGCAACCCAAATAGTGATAAATTAGACTGGGATATCATATGTAGTAATGTAGCAGCTATTGATATAGTCCGAGCCGAATATGAACGCAATCCAAATAGTGATAAATTAGAATGGAGTCGTGTATGTAGCAACGCAGCAGCTATAGATATAATTAAAGCCGAATATGAGCGCAACCCAAATAGTGATAAGTTAGACTGGAGTTATATATGTAGTAATATAGCAGCTATAGATATAGTCCGAGCCGAATGTGAACGCAATCCAAATAGTAATAAATTAAATTGGAACCAAATTAGTAGAAATCCATCTATTTTTATTAATGATAACAGTTATTTAATTAATTTAGTATGGTATTAGCTGTTGTATAATATAAATACCAAAATTGTAAATATTTTTTACTGTCTACAACAACGCGAGGTGCTAATAACTGATAAACTATCGAATTTTTTTTGCTATTATCATATATTGCCTCTTGTCTATATGATGCCGACCAATCCAACCAACTTAAATGCAGATACATAACTAATGTTACAGTTAGAATAGCTATTAATAATTCTAAAATCATATACTATATACTATAATATAAATCTAGAGAATCTTTTTGCTAATTTTATTAAATACTGTATAGACTAAAAGTTGATTGGTTTAACAATGGCAGAAATATATCATACAATTATTAATCCTGAAGAATTGAGTAGGCGTATTAGACTTGGATCTAAATTTAATATACTTGACGATAGCACGACTAATAATACAACTAGTAACGTAGTCAGTAATTTAGATAACGACACGACTAGTAATTCAGGTGACGCACCTAGCGATGTTATAGATGTTATATATAGGTCTATGTCTAAAATTATAGAAGCACTAACTACTGATAATTTACTGTTAAACCAACAACTTAAAAAAGTTCAATCGGATTTAGAATTTGTTTGTAATACTGTTGCAGAACGTAAATCAGAAAATAGTAATATGATTATAAACAATGATCTAATAACGCAGTTAAACAATGATATAGTCACACTCAAGAATAAAAATACAGATTTACAACGACAAATACTTGATACAAGAACATTATTGTTGCGAACTGTAAATGACAATATAAAAAATATAAAAAAAGATATCATAAGTATCAAAATAACTATAGCAGATGAAGTCAAAAAATATATGTCGAATATGCCATCACTAGAAAGCAAATTTGAAGATTTAGCTAGAGAATACCGTAGCAAACTATCACAACATATACGAAAATCCACAGTGCAGCGAGTTAACAGTTTACAAAATGAATCTTCACAGTTTATTTCTGCAATACAAGAACAAATGTCAGCAATAAATAATACAGCCGATATTGAACAATTGAAAACTGAACAACGAGAATTTATTTCCAAAATGGAAAAAATGTTTATACAAATGAAAGAGAAAATAGATAAACTACCAAACGAACGTAGTGGTTAACAAAAAATTGAATATAAATTTGTTTTGAATGATAAGTTTATACAACAACTAATGAATCAGTTTCCGGAAGATATATGTGATATTATTAGTAGATACGCGGAACACGTTGTATTAAAAAAATGGGTTCCTCTGAATAAACTATATTTAAACAAAATATTTGAAAGAAGTTTAATAAATAAAACAAATGTTATTGATGAATTTATTATTGAATATAAAAACAACCCTAAATCTAATGATATTGATTGGCGTTTTATATGTAACAATAATAAAAATAATAACAGAATATTAGATATATTAATATATGAATATGAAAAGAATCCGTTTTCAAAAATAGCGGCTATATTTTCTCAAAAATACATAGACTTATTTGATGATAAAATAAGATCTACATATAACGACGATCCCCTTTCCGAAAATATTAATTGGTGTCATATACATCTAAACACAAAAACACACGACATAGTTCGAGCCGAATATAAGCGCGACCCCAATTCTAAACGTTTAGATTGGTCGTTAATATGTAGTTGTCCTGAATTTATTGATATAGTCGAAGCTGAATATAAACGCGATCCCGATACGAGAAATTTACAGTGGCATGTTTTATCATGTAATTTAGGCGTATATGATTTTATAGATTACAGCGAAGATATTATGGAACTTCAATGGATGTAGTATAGACTTATCCAGTCTCACGCGTTAGCAAAAGCTAACTGCTGTTGTATAGTAGAAGAATCTACGTGTTAGCAAAAGCTAACTGCTGTTGTGGGTAAAGTATAAAACTAAAATAGAACATCGTGATTTTCTAAAGCTATTCCTGCTGGATATCTAGATGGTCTTTCAACGTCTATTATTAGTAGAATAGTATCTTTTCTTTTATGTTTGTTAAATACAGAATTTGGTCTGCTATCATCGTGAATAATTAATTCTTTTTCTACGAATAATTTAGTTTCACCGTCATTCCATATGCCAGATTTCTTTTCTCCTGATATACTTATAGGAAGAATACATCGCAGCGTGTTATTTGCATAATCAGCACTTCCTTTTCTCTGTGTTATTTCTGTTTTTTTATTTACTTTTGCTACAAATACAGATGCGATATCAGGTATGGTTTGTAAAATATCAAAAGTATTTGGAATTAGCTGACTATCAACTAGTGTATCATTCGCGTAATGAATAATATGTAAGTTGCTATTTTCTTCTGTGTTGGTTACCCATTCAGTCAATTCGTTTTTTATACTGGTAAAATATTCATCTTGCGTTAATATATTAAGCTCAGGCGCGACATCATCAATATCAAAATACGATTTTGGTTTAGGCATAAATATTAATAATAAAAAAGTTACTATTATGAATGCAAACGCTATACCACCTGCTAAAAAATAATCGCTCCAAGCCATTTTGATTGTTATATAGTATTTTATTTATGATTTTAAAACGTATTCGTTAGTAATTAGTTTTTTAGTAATTAGTTTTTTAGTAATTAGCTTTATAACTTACTTTATACATTAGCTTTATAACTTTATACATTAGCTTTTAACTTTATACATTAGCTTTATAACTTACTCTCTGATTGTACGCTTTTAACTTTATACATTAGTATTTGCTGTGTGTTTTCCATATAAATACGGAGTTCCAAAATACATCAGGTATATGTTCTTGATTTAACTGTTCTGCTTGCCAGTTATATGCATATATTAATCGTTTTCTATTTCTTTTATTAGTTGGATAGCAGAAATTTTCTCTATACAATTGTATTTTATCATATGTACCATTAACAATCATTGTAATTTTGTTTAATCGATTTGGTATAATTTTTTTCTGTTGTAAGCCTTGGAGTAAATAGTAAAATAGCGGTGCTCCAACATTAGGACAGTGTTCTTTAATAATACCAGCAGCCACTGCTATATTATTAGTATTTAGAAACATATCAGCAATTACTTTGTAAAAATCTTTTTCTACACTGTTATTAAGTTTGCTTTTTTCTACTTCTATAACTTTTATAGTTGTTTTCTTAATAATTTCTATAGGATTTTTGTAATAGTCAATAGACAAATTCGTGCTTTCTCGTTTGCTATTATCTGTTTCATGTTGATTACCTATTAACATAGCGTATAATTCATCCGATGTTAAGTCGTAGCAATGGCAGAATCGTTCTACGGATGTATCGGGCTGTGTAGTATTGACTCCTTGAGTCTTAGGGCTAACGTTGTTAGCGGTAGTATTTAGTTGTGTAGTATTGACTCCTTGAGTCTTAGGGCTAACGTTGTTAGCGGTAGTATTTAGTTGTATTAACGGTGCAAACATGTTTATAATTTCTTCTGTAACAACACCTAAGTTCGCATCTAATTTGCTATATAACTGTTCTCCTCCGTCTGGTGTTATACTTACGTAAAATTCTACAAATTTGCGAATTAATGATATTTTATTATGAATACAACTCATAACGTCGCACAAATTTGTTAACATCGTGTTAATTTCACTATTATTAACTACAATTTTATTATCGTCCAAAACCGACAGCTCGTATAGGTCTTTTTCTTCAATCTTTGTTTCCGGATCAATAAGCAACGCATAATGTTGTGGATTGGTATTTCCTGAAAAACTTGGTTTAACATATTGTTTGTAATCGGATTGACTAGCAACAAATTCGTCCGTAATATACACATTAGACATTTTGCCAAGTTTTCGTCTCATTTGTTCTTCTATCGCCGATCGCCAAAAACTATTATCTAGTTTAGTGTTTAGTTTAATGTCGTGCTGTATATTAGGCTGTACACCCACTCTGTAAAATAACAACTTTGTCAAAAACAAACTTACGCTTGGAATATGTTTCGGCACACGATATTCGTAACTGCTTAACCAATTATCCAGATTAAAATTAATGTGTTTTAGGTTAAATTCTTTTACTACTTCGTATGCAACTCTAGCAACGTTCATAAATGATTGTAAATTTACATGACTAGGATCTTTCATAAATTTTAAAATACAGTGTTCTACTAGCACAAACGGTATCATTTTAATATGTTCAAAGGTTTGTGCTGCTACATCTAATGTTGTTATCCATGCTAATGATTGTGGTAACAAGTGTTTTACAATCTGCCAGTGTTCACTGCTGATATAAAGCGGATAAGCAAAATTTAGTTTTGATCGGTACGCATTGGACATAACTCCATCAGAATTATTAATTCTAGTTGACACGTCAAATCCACCGTGTATTTTTTCAGCTAGTTGTGAACTGCTTACACTAGATATTAATTGATCTGTGAAAACAGACCATGTTATGATGTTGTCAAGCGAATAAATGTGTTGTATATTAATAAGTGTGGAGCTTCCTATAGCTGACTCAGGACGAGACATAAACCCGGTTATACATAACATATCTTGATCTAAAATAACATCCGATGGTTCAGATAGACTGATCATACATTTTAAATCGGATTCCTGATGCTTTTCTTGTATATATTTTTCATCTTGAAATTGTGCTAGTTCTATTAATTTTTCTTCCGCTGCTTTAATTTTTTGAATTCCTGTTAATGCCAGCTGATTTAGTCGTTTCTGAAATCCCTTACTATTCGCTTTATGAGCAACATGTAAAATTTTAGCATTATCAGACGTACTGTTACTTCGCAATAAATTTAAAGATGCTTCTATAATACTTGATATTTCTTCTTTAAGTTCAGAATAAGAAGTTAGATATTTCTTACGAACAATGCGACCTTTCAGTTTGGGCTGTCTTTTTCTATAATCTGAAGTCAGATTATTATTCAGATTGGTAAGCCTTTTAATTAGCAAATCGGTCATCCCACTGTTATCGCCAGATTGAATTAACAAACTGGCAATATCTTTTACATCATTAGAATAAAATTCTAACATAGCATCAAAATACTCTGTTGCATTTTCATCCGTATCTTCAACTATAACCGAATTATATTTTATCTCATGGGTGTTAACATATAATTTGGGCATTCTATTATAGTATTCTTTAGAATCATTTGTAGCTTTAGAACTGTCATGTACTTTTTTAATATCTAGAATAGTTGATGCCGCATAAGTGTTGTCATCTAAATATAGAGTTAAATTAATAATCGTATCATCTGCCAGTTTTAATTTACATAACTGCGAATTTACGCTTAGTAATGGATCTTGCTCTAGGATAGATTTAATTTCTTCACTATTAAAAGCATATTGAAAGTCGCCGTTGACTGTTCCGCAGTAAGTTAAATAATCCATCATTTGAACATCCACATCGTTGCTAAATGCTCTTGTTTTAACTATCGATTGACATTTTTTAAAATCTCTACCTTGTAAATAGTTTTTAAGTAGATCCTTCCATATTAATAATTTTTTTTGGTCTTCTTGTTCAGCAGCTATTAATCTAGCATTATCGCGAGAACTCAATACAGTGTTATAAGAAATGTTTAGATCTGGTTTAAAATCATTAAAATGTTTGCCATCCGAAAATATGTATATATACACGTCATCACTTCCTCTCGAGGCTTTATTATACTCTCGTGATATCTGCATTATTCTTTCAAACATCTGAATAAAACATGTACATCCACCTGTTGTCATATTAGATATAGTACTAACAGCTGACATTACATTTGATTTGTCTACTTTAATTTCTACAACCTCATGATTGTAAAACACAACTCTGAGTTCTTCTAAATTATTAATATAGTTTAATACAAATGATATAGCGCCTGCTTTAGCATTTTCAAAAGCTTTACCCGCCATAGATCCTGATCTATCAACAAGTAAAATTGCTCTTTTTGCTCTTGCTTCAGAATTAGTCGTGGTAGTTTCTAGTGTAATTCTAACAACTACATTTGTTTTATTGATTGGAATAAACCGCAACATTGTAGTATATATTGTATGAATTCTTTGAATCCTACGTGTTAATTCTGGAACTGTTGTAAATCTATTTTCTGGTTTATTAGCGGTAATAGTATAATATATATAAATACCTTTCACTTATCATAAATACTTTTTTTCAATTTTTTATCAGATTTTAGATTTTGGCAGTTATAATATAAACTGAAACTTAATTTATTGGTTGTTGTATGGAAATAGTCCACTTGCTAATTATATTAGCTATAGTATAGACTGAAAGTCAATTGGTTAACTTTGTTAACTGTAGTATAAACTGAAAGTCAATTGGTTAACTTTGTTAACTGTAGTATAATGGACAATACAAATTACAACGATTATTATTCCGATTACTGGAAAAAATTGGGAACGGTTTTGATATACCACCATCCAAATTTTCAGTTTTATAATGATGTTATTATTGTTGAATTAGATGATTGCCTAATCAAGAATATAACCCAAACAAAATTGTATAATACTATGAACGTATCGAATATCGAACTCTATTCTGATGAATTTTCGAAAAAACTACAGAAAGAATCTGTGTCAAAAAGCATAGTCGTGATTAGTAATCAAGTTAATAAAAATAGAATAATTACCGATTTTATTAAAAGAAAGGTAGAGGAAATAACACAAATCCTGAATATTCCTCTGTTGTGTATATTTGCTATTCAACCAAATTGTTTTATGAAACCGCATACAGGATGTTGGAGATTATTAAATACATATTATAGGAAATATGGAAATACACAAATTTATAAAGCTATGGTTGTTAGCGATGAAGGAGGATTAATTAACGAATATGAAAAAAAAGGAGTAATTATTAAAAGAGTTTGTTCTAGTGATATAGATAGAGCATTTGCATGGAATACAAAATTACCTTACTATAGTATCGATGAATATCTAAATGATGAACAAAACTATCCATATAAATGGGATGGTAAGATTATATCTCCTGAGGTTAGAAGTTTATACGTTCAGCATATAAAAACACTTACAAATCCTAAAATATTACAAACTATTAAAAGTTTTGGTAATAGGGATGCGTATGTTATCATGATCATGGGAGCTCCTAGGTCTGGTAAAACCAGATTAGCAAAAAAGCTAATAACAAAATGGAATAAAGATATCATAGGTGAAGACCACGCTATTGAAAGACTCGGTCTAGATGAATATTCAAAAATAAGTCGTTTTAGACAGTTTAAAAAATTAATAAATGGTAGGTTTAGTGTAATTATAGATGGATCGTGTCATAATGACGAACTGAGAGAACCATATATCGAATATCTACGCGGTCGTAACATACCCATATTATGTATCGAAATTAACTGTGGTATACAAATGGCTAAAGTATTCAATCATGCCTATGTTGAAGAAGCAAACAGCGATCAAACAGTAATTTACAAATCAGCCGATTACAATATTTACAAAGCCGAACACGGTCGACCAATCGAATCAAAAAATCTAAAATACATTCTTTATACTCCTCAAATCGAAGAGCGTCCGGCTGTTATGTTATATCGTTATTGATAAAATTGAATTTTTTACTGTGTAATACCACAATTAACAAAGTTAACCAATTGACTTAATAAGTCTATATTACGGCTAATAGAATTAGCCAATTGACTTAATAAGTCTATATTATGGACGCTCAATCGCTATACGAATTAGCCAATGTATATCAGCATGGTCAAGGAGTTGAAGCTGACACGAAACGAGCTATAGAACTGTATGAAGAAGCAATTAAGTTGGGTAATGCATTTGCTATGAATAATTTAGCGCATATATATCAAAATGGTCAAGGAGTTGAAACTAATATACCACGTGCTATAGAACTGTATGAAGAAGCAATTAAGTTGGGTAATGCATCTGCTATGAATAATTTAGGTTATGCTTATCAACATGGAAAAGGAGTTGAAACTAATATACCACGTGCTATAGAACTGTATGAAAAAGCTGTCAAATTAGGTAATAAAACTGCTATGAATAATTTAGGTTATATTTATCAATATGATAATACCATTGAATCTAATATACCACGTGCTATAGAACTATATACAAAATCTGTCGAGTTGGGTAATGCATGTGCTATGAATAATTTAGGTTATATTTATCAATATGGAAAAGGAGTTGAAACTAATATACCACGTGCTATAGAACTATATGAAAAAGCTGTTAAATTAGGTAATAAAACTGCTATGAATAATTTAAAAGAATTATGTAATCAGATTATAAATAGAGAAAAAAATCCATTAGTTAAAATAAAATACTATGATAAATTGATAGAATTAAAAGATACCGAAACTATTAATAAAGTATTTAACAATTCTGATTTGTCAATATTGTACAGTGTATACAAGCAAAATAAAGAATTAGAAACCAGATTAAATAACAGGATTGATAAATTACAAAATCTTGTAGAAAATTTATTTTACGCTCCAGGAATGCAAGGTTATTACGAAGCTAAAGAATCTTTTGAACAAAAAATAAAAACGAATACATGTGATAGGTTGGATTAATGATTTATTTTTTTAATTGTAGAGTAATTGATTAACCTAACTATTCATTCAAATTTAATTTCTGTTATAGTTCTTGGTGCTCCTAATTTTGCAAACTTGCTATAAGATGTAGATGTATTGTAATCATAAAAACCATGATGTATTACGTAATTATCTTTGTGTTGACTAGCTAACAAATTATTTGGATGATTATAAAACTTTAATAAATCGTAACTGTTGTTAAACAAATACTGATTATGTGTAGTAGGATCGGCGCTTGTACCTATAAATAACTCCCATACTCCTGTTGCTACGGTATATGATGTGCTAATCGGCACTATAATATATTTAAATGGATTATTTGCTGTTGGAATAGGATCCAAGGTAGTAGATAACTTAGTTATAGACGTGGGACTTATCTGTGCAGCTAGAGCAATACCAAATTTATTAGAATTTATAGCAAATAAAAATGACATTTTTCCTGTGTGGTAGTTTGCATTATATACTAAAAGAATTTTATCAAGTAAGTAACTAGGTGTATTTAGATTGCGTAATATTTCCAATACAGTTGTGTAATTGGCTTCATTTAAATTATTAATCCCCAAATCTAACGTTAATATTTTAGTTTTAGATTCTAAAGACATAGTATAGAATTGTAAATTCTCACGCGTTAGCCTTGCTAACTGCTGTTGTATAGACTTATACAGTCTTCTTGCTAATTCTATTAGCTGTTGTATTATTTGTTATATAAAAATTGAATTATATTTATATTATATTGTTAATTACAGATTTGGCTTTTATAGTTAATTACAGATTTGGCTTTTATAGTTAATTACAGATTTGGCTTTTATAGTTTATTACACGATGTCTTATATTAAAAAATTCGTGCCTATCTTGCTTATTGGCAAGATTGCTTCTGGTAAAACAACAGCTGCTAATATATTAACGAAATATGGATTTAAAGAATATATGTTCGCATCACCACTTAAGCAATTTGCATTATCTTTAGGATTTAATTATAAAAATGTTTATGGTAGTCAAGAAGATAAATTAGCTATTGATGAGAACTGGAATATTTCAGCTAGAGAATTTTTACAGAAGTTTGGTACAGAAGTATGTAGAGAAGCTTTGCCTAAAGCAATTCCTAATATGAATATGAATGGTAGAACTTTATGGGCTAGAGCTATGGAAAACAATATTAAAAATGCCGAACCGTTAGTTATAAGTGATGGAAGATTTTTAGATGAAGCAAAATTGGTAAGAGATTATGATGGTATTATTATCAGATTGGTTCGTAATACATCAGATGAAAAATATTCTTCTAACCACGTAAGCGAAAGTTCTATAAATGAAATTGAAGAAGACTATGTTATTAGAAATAATGGGTCTATAAAAGACCTAGAAACACAACTTGTAGATATTTTACAGTTTGAAGGTATTATAGAATATCCTAAGAAAATGAAACGCGAAAATATAATTGATATGCTTGTATTTGTATTTACTATATTCTGTTGTATTATACTTCAACGCTGCTTAATGATAACTTAGTTAGCTATTGTATTATACTTCAACGATGCTTAATGATAACTTAGTTAGCTAGTTGATTACAATGTTGTATACGATTAAAAAGTTATTTAGTTAATTAAGTATTTTTTTAAATTTGAATTTATATATAGATATTATAAGCTAAACATATAATTGTCTAATTAATAAATGGAATCGACTGATATAGTAGAACCTTTATTAGATCCTAAAAATGATAGGCATACGATTTTTCCGTTAGTATACCCAGATCTTTGGAAAAAATATAAGATACATGAATCTCTCATTTGGCATTCGCATGAGGTTAAGTTAAAAGGCGATCTTGAACACTGGAAAAGACTAAATGAAAATGAAAGATATTTCTTAAAACATATTCTAGCGTTCTTTGCTTCTAGTGATAAAATTGTCGCGCTAAACTTAGCGGAAAGGTTCGGATGCGAAGTAACTATTCCTGAAGTTAAATTTTTCTATGATTTTCAAAAAATGATGGAAAACATTCATTCTGAAGTATATAGTAGATTAATTAAAACTTATATTTCTGATTTCGCAGAACAAAAGAAATTATTTAACGCAGTTGAAACCATACCATGTGTTATGAAGAAAGCGAATTGGGCGTTGAAATGGATTAAAAGCGATGAAAGTTTTCAAGTGCGATTAATCGCATTTGCTGCTGTAGAAGGTATATTATTTAGCGGTAGTTTCTGTGCGATCTATTGGATGAACGAACGCGGTATGTTACCGGGTTTAGCTAAGGCTAATGACTTTATAGCAAGAGATGAGGGTTTACATACGAGTTACGCATGTTTTCTATACAATAACTACATAGTCAATAAAGTTTCGTTCGAAACAGTTAAATTGGTAATTGGAGAAGCGGTAGAACACGAAATAGAATTTATCACAGAAGCGCTACCTTGTCGGTTAATAGGCATGAATAGCGACAACATGATTAAATATATTAAATTCTGCGCTAATCGATTAGTTAACCAATTAGGATATGAGAACATGTACAATGACCGCGAAGCATCGCAACCATTTTCGTTTATGGACCGAATATGTCTACGAGAAAAAAGCAATTTCTTCGAAGACGAACCGTCCGCTTATCGTAAATTCGATGAAGACGATGACGGAACAGAAGCTAAATCTAATGATCCATTTGCAAATCTAGGCGCTATTATACAAATGTATAATTAGCTTGTAATATAATATCAATTATAAAAAATTGAATTTATTTTTTACTAAATAACATACAGTTAATAAAGTTAACATAAGGATTAAAAATCCTATACAACACACTATACAACGCACTATACAATAACTTAGTAACAATGTTCAGAAGTTTTGGAAATCTTATGTATTATTCTAGACATGCGAGAAATATTAAACACAGATCTAATCCGCCTCTTGTGTATAGATCTAAAAATACACAACCACCAGTAAAATTTAACAATAAACTTAATGAGTGCACACGACCAAAAATAAATAAATTTAAACCCGATCATATAAAAAAACATATAACTACATATGCGTTCAAGATTAATCCAAAACAACCAGAAACTATTAAAGTATCGATTTGGGGATCCAAAAAGGTTGATGTAACTGTTAATACATCAGAAAAAAATATTATTCTAGATAAGTATACGAAATTATCTTTGGATGTACGAAATGCAGATAAAATAGAATTGGTATTTTATGACACAACTCACAAGAAAGATGAACCGTTTTTGCTATAATTATATTTTTTTTAAATATGAAACAATTAAATAACATGAAATAAATAGTAGAATAATTAACAAAACAATGTCCGACAGATCAATTAAATTATTTTATGATACTAATGGTAATGTTAAATGTAGGATATGGTATTTTAGAGGAAAAGTACATAATTTACACGATCCGGCTAGAATAACATATTATCCAAGTGGTAATGTGCAAAGCCATATGTTTTATACATATGGTGCAAAAAACATCTCAAGTAAACCCGTTAAAATAGAATATTATGATGTGCCAGAAAACGAAAGCGGCGAGCTGTATACGTGCGTGTATGATCCAAAAAAATTTATAATAAAACAGAAAGTGCGACGAATAGAATATATAGAAGGAATATATAGAATTATAAAATATTATAATTTTAACCAAAGTCTACATCGCGACGAAGATAAGCCAGCTTATAGCATAATATACAACAAATATTACTCGACTGAACACTATTATATAAATGGCAAATTACATAGAGAAAACGACAAACCATCTACATGGTGCTATATGTGTAGACAAATATATATGGAATTCAGACAATATGGTATATTGCATAGAAATCTTGGACCTGCTTACATATCTTTTCTACCAGAAAGAAAAACTATTTGGTATAACAACGGTAATATTATTGATGACGTAACTAAATATATAACTAAATATATAGACGAAGCCATGTATGAAATTGACCAATACGACTGTAATCTATCTTACATTATAGCTGAATACTACTACAGCTAATAGAATTAGCCAATATGACTTTCAGTCTATACTACAACAGCTAATAGAATTGGTTAACTTTGTTAACTGTAGTATAGCTAATAGAATTAGCCGTAGTTAAAAAAAATCAATTCAAGTGTTCTTCTTATACTTGAATTGATAAAGAGTGTTTAGCAGTCCTATATGAGCCTTGTAGCTGTCGTCATCTATGTGAGGAATGCTAAGATCGAATACTTCCGCTTTGATATCAGATCTGCATCCACTATAGAACGCGCTTAATGGAATCTTTATTCTTGCTAGATCAAATTTAGAAATTCTATTGTCGTTACCAATAAATTGCAGTGAGTTTCTAGTAACAACAAGAGATTCTTTATTTGACGTATGCAAGAACATCGACTCTTTGTCGTTAAGGTAATTAAACCTAAAAGATTTACCAGTCTTTTTTTGGTATGTTGTACAACTTTTTCTAACCTCAAAAGCTCCTATTGCGTCCGAGTATCGTTTAGCAGAATCATGTTTGACTATGTTCAGCATAACTTTTTCTACTAAAGTCGAAATTCTGTTTACTAGAGATTTGTGGTAACTGGTCCGAAACCAAGCTGGAAGTTTACTATGATCAATATAGATACTGGTATCTATATCACCGCCATCGAAAGCAGTTTGGATAGCGCGTCGAATTTGTCTTGTTTTCTCGGCAAGCTTACTATTATTAGTTAGCACACTTTCACATAATAGATATATTGCAGTTGATCCCTTCGCGATAAAGCGCAGACATCGTTTATATTTTCTAAGGATGACATCCTCGTTAATATAACTCTGAATTAGCTTCATACATTGGAACGCATAGTATCTAGTGTGTTTGTGTCTCGAAACAAAGCCTGTTGATTCACCTTCTAGCGCAAGTTTTAGTAAATCTCTCTCAAACTTTGCAGTTCTATCAACGATGTCTCCATGCTGTAAAGAGTGTGTCTTATCGTCTTGAACGGATCTGTTTCTATGAACAGATACAGAGGCTAATGCAGCTGTGCGAAGTGTAACGTATTTCTCTTGTTTTCTTCTAGCATCAAATTTGGCTCTCCACTGTTGCACATCATCTTGCTCGACTTCAAACAATGCAGCGTATTCTGAATTCTCCAGAATATAGAGCAAAAGTTCAATCCGGTTTTCTCTTTTCAGAATCTTTTCATTGCTGTTTTCAAAAGTATCAATCAAATCTTCCATGATAAACTTCATACTGGCAGTGGGAATGTAAAAGGTTCTTCGTCGTAATTTGTTTATCGTCCTTCTGTACAACTTGGGTCGTGTAGTAGCAGTATCTCTTATGCATATTTCGTTAAATGGATATTTGACTATCATCAAACATATGACATAATGATATACAAACACTACACTTAACAACAGAATTGCGCTTAACATGCAATCCAGGTTATACATATCTACGTTAGTCATTTTTGCTGGTTTGATTGGCTAGTTTGAATGTCTAGTTTTGAGCGATAAACAGTATACATAGCATGAAAAATATCAATTTTTTTTAATAGTTTATTATGCGAAAAAATTGAATTTTCTATAAGTATTTAATACAACTAATAAGACACTAGTATATATACAACAACTAATACGTCTATACAATGAGTTTTTCTTCATCTGTTGATTTTGAGATAATTTTTCAATCACCTTTATTTCGTAGAACAGTTTATGATGTATTAGAAGAAAATCTTCATTTAAAAGTTAAGGATGAAGTGCGAAAAGAAGTTAGGAGTCAACTTGCTGATAAGTTACCTAATGCGATTGATAACACACTTAAGAATGATTTGTCTTTAAGAATAGATTCATATGTCGTTAATAATTTAAATGTTAACAATGCTGTTAAACAAGTTGAATCAAAAGTAGAAGCAAAATCTAGAGAGATAATGTCGCGTATTTCTAACGACGATGTAAAACAATCTGAGATCTTTGGTGCGTTTATGGCAAATCAACGAATTAGAAATGATAACGCTTTACAGGATTTAAAATCAGAAAACAACAGACAACATGATATTAACAATAGAGAAATTAAAGAATTTAAATATGATATAAAAGGCGGCTTAAATTCCACGCAAAACCACGCAACAGTTAATACACTGGCTATTATCGGTGTTGTTGCATATTTATTTACACGAGACAAATAGTTGTCGACATGTTTAAATTTTTTTATAATAAAATTGAAAAAATATAGGTTGTATAAACTGAAAGTCAATTGAACGACATAATTACTAAATATATTAGTTGTAGTATAGATTCGAAAGTCATTCTTGCTAATAAATTAGCTGTGGTAGTATGGCATCATATATTGATGATCTAGATCAATCGACGTTGTTGGAGGAATTAAAAGGATTCTCTGAATTAGAAGATATTGACTTGGAAGAAATAACTACGGAAGATTTGTTATTTAATGTTAATATCGATCATAATAAGGAAAATGAGTGTATTGATAAATATGAGTCAATGTTTTTACTTCCTATTAATGATGATAATGAAAGACGCGCTGCAACATACAGTAGACGAGAACGAGCAGAGCTAGACCTCGGATCTAGAGAAGAGCGTATTAACAAACGTGTTTTTCGTCAAGCTAATCCTAATGAAATAATTACTAGAATACAACAAGATACGGGAATTATATTGTCATGGGATTACGATTATAAGCATTTATTGTTTCATTTTGATGCTGATAAGCAAGTAGAATTAAGCAGTTTGCCTAATCATATTATTTTAAACATTAATATGAAAACGTATGATGGACAAACTATTAACGCTCTTAATGAATGCATATATGCTACTATATCGGTAGCTACGTCGACATCCAAACTATCATTAATTATTTCTGGAGAAATTGTATTACATCCGATTAAATTAGACAAAAAAGGAAAACAGATAGCAGCGTGGTGTATGGAAAATATAAATTGGAATACTAATTTAAAAACAGCATGGCAATGTATACACAGAGCATTTTTCATATCTGAAGATTACAACAATAGGCATCAGACTAATACCAAATATAATAACCATATATTATACATCACTGATAAAAAAGATTTAACAGAATTAACATCGGATGATGTTGCTAGCTATATAACACTACATAAACCACAAGCCACACTGTCTATATTGCATGTTACCGCTAATGATAAACGAGTAAATCTAGACCATATGAAACATACAAGTAAGATTGTATCAAATGGAAGAGGAACGTTTATCTATGCTGATTGTTTACGGATGTTACATAACGTTTACAAGTCTTATTTAGCTAATGTAATGTGTACTGTTAATAATACCGTTAAGTTGCAACTATATAAAGGAAATACATCTTTAAGTTCGGTCGGTGATGTATACATTAGTAACGTGCAATATGATCAAAAAAGAACACTGTTATTTGAAATTAGTCATACATCTATATATAAGGTTAAATTAAGCATTAATAATACACGATATATATTTAATTTGCATTTGTTGAATATTCAACCATATTTTATAACCCCAAGCGTTCGAGACGGTATAAGACGACATCATTTTATTAGAATTATACAAACATGGATAAACATCGCTCGTGGAGAAACATTAGAATCGTTTTACAATATTAAAAACAAATATATAAAACTTATGGGGGTATGTTGGCTGGACCCATACAGGTCTAACGTTGTAAAGGAGACTAGCAGACTTATTAACAATAAAATCGATGAAGTTGATGAGAAGAAAATCACGCACGGCAAGATTGAAGATGCTTTCGAAACATACAAAGCATACAAAACATGGGGTGAATACTACATACACTCTATACTATTTTCAAACGTATTACAGCAGTCATACAACAGTGTAGACAGCACGTCAAACCGATTTGGTGGTTTGTCATATCAACAAATATTAAAACAAATAAACACGCTATAAATAGTTAAAAAAAATTGAATTTTTTTTATTTATTAATTCTAGTATTTAGTTATTACTACCAAACAAATACTATCAGACAAATACCATGGAGGAAATGAAACAATTGCAAGAATTGTATAGTCTAAAGCGAAGTTTAGACAAGAATAATCTTTCTGCCTATGTTAAAGAAGCATCTAAAATTCAAGAGGAAGTTGACAGAATCATTATTACTTACCAACCAGAAATTGTATCTAGACCTGTAGAAACTGTATCCAGAACTGAAGAAAAGCAACCTGCTAACCAACAGACTAATATGCTTGCTAACCAACAGACTAATATTCTCGCAAGTGCTCCACCTATCGAATTAACTGCAAGTGCTCCACCTATCAATCCGGAATATAACACTGGTTTATCTAGTGCTGGTTTATCTGGTGTTACTTCGACTAATACTGTTTCATCTAATGATATCATAGATGATAAGATTTATCAGTATGAAGCAATTTCGGATCCAAATCATTCCGTCCCGTTTGAAACTGTTATTCAATACACGGACTGTTTGAAGTATGTTAGCAGTTATACAGGAGGTGAACCCGGATGGAAATCTATGATTCAGATGATTGCATCGTATGAGTCCATTGAAAAAAATAGAGATCTTGTATCTATTTATTACACTCGTAATAATAGTAAGAAAAAAATAGACGTTGTACTTGTATTTAAGCATATTACAAACTCATGTAGAAAATTATTTAACACCTCTGGCAACTTGATTCATGTTATTGAAGATTTGAAGTGTAATGAATCAAACGACGAATGCGATTTGCAAGCATTTAATTATGATGTATACGGTAGTTAATAAAATTGACACGTAAGACTTATCTACTATACAACAGCTAACTACGTTAGCAAGAAGATTCTCCGAATCTATACAACAGCTAACTACGTTAGCAAGAAGATTCTCCGAATCTATACAACAATTAAGCCGAGCATAAATCGCATTCATCTCGCAATGATTCCATAAACTCGTTGGATGTTTTATTTCTTTTTTTCAGTATCGTTAACATTTCTTCTTGTCGTTTGGGATCAATAGTAAACTTTTGAGGCATTAATGCTGGACGCGTATGTATATAATACTTACCTGTTTTGAGTTTGCCAGCCCACGCTTGAAACATAAGTTCTGAAAACTCTTTTAATCCGAGTTTTTCAACATATAAATTAAGAGATTGTGCTTGATCAACAAACGGTTGTCTATCGATTGCCTGTTGTACTAAGACTTTCTGCGGAATTTCCCATGCGGTTTTATATAGATCTTTAATTTCTTGTGGAATACCTTCTATCGCCTGAATAGATCCTTCTAGGTGAATTAAATAATCTTTAATCTGTTCATTCCAAATATTTAACGTGTGTAAATCACGAATCAAATATTTATTAATAACAATGAATTCACCTGCTAGGGTTTTTCGTTTATATATATTGCTAGTAAATGGTTCAAAGCATTCGTTATTTCCTAGCAACTGCGATGTTGACGCTGTAGGCATAAGTGCGACACAAAGCGAATTACGCATGCCATATGTCTGAATATGATCGCGTAATGTATTCCAATCCCACATACCAGATAAATCCGATTCTGTAAGACCTGATAGCTGCCAACAAAATTTACCATTGTAAATAGGAGAACCGCCGTTCCATGTCATAGACGGATACGCACCGATTGTCTTGGGTATTAAAGTATAATCGGTATATTCTATTAGTTCTTCTTTGTATTCTGGTCCTGGATGATATAATATATGTTTATACGATCCAGTTTTTTTACATTCTTCAACTGCATTATTATAATACATTCTACACAGTCTAGTTGATTCGCTGTAACATCCAAATAATAGCGTTTCAAAAATCCGTTTATTAAAATCCATTGCAGATTTACTATCGAATGGATAACGCATTTTCATATATGCGTTTGCTAGACCTTGTACACCAATACCAATCGGTCGATGTCGCATATTAGATCTGGCTGTTTTATCAGTCGGATAAAAATTTCTTTCGATAATTTGATTAAGATTTTTAACAGCGATTTTGGCAGTTGCGATTAGCTGTTTATAATCAAATTTGGGATTTTCCGGAAATTCATGATCAAGTAATCGCGACTTATTAGATATCGTAGTAGCTTTGTTACTTTCTTTATGTTCGTTAGTAGCTTTGTTACTTTCTTCATAAACATCCACGACCAGAGCTTCCAAATTAACAGAACATAAATTACATACAGCTGTTTCTGTACTGTTGGAAAACTGTATAATTTCTGAGCATAAATTACTAGATTTGATAGTTCCAATATTTTGTTGATTAGATAGTTTGTTGGAAATATCACTAAAACATATGTATGGAATACCCTTTTGTTTGTTTGTTTCATATATTTCTCTCCAAACATCTTGAGCAGCATATGTTGCGCTTGCTAAACCCTGCGCTTCTAGTTCTAAATATCGCTTTGTGTATGCTTTGTTATCGTCGCTGTCAAAATAATCTGATAAATCACCACATACATCCGGATCAAATGTTGACCATTTTTCATTACGCAGCACACGCTGCATAAATATATCGGGAATCCAAATAGCGTAAAATAAATCTCGTGCGCGATCTTCTTCATCGCCGTCGTTTCGCTTTAGCGGAATAATGTCCATAATATTAGGATGATGTGGCATAATATATATTGCAGCCGAACCCATTCGTTTACCACCCTGGTTAAAAGCTCGCATCGTGCTATTATACATTTGCAAAAACGGCACTGCTCCGCTTGAATAACCGTTAGTTCCTCTGATAAGAGCGCCTGATCCACGCCAGTTATTAATATGAACTCCGATACCACCGCTCCATTTAGATATTTTAGCCATATCATAGTTAGTATCCATGATACCTTCTAAACTGTCTTCAGTTCCTAAAAGAAAGCAACTGGAATATTGAGGATGATTAGTTCCGGCATTAAAATACATAGGCGATGCCTGCGTATATTTTTTTAAGCTTAACAAATCATATGTTTCTTTAATATTCTTAAACATTGTATTTTCTCTGTCTTGATCGTTAGATAACGTATCCATATGCAACGCAATCGCGATCCTCATAAACGCATCCTGTGGTCTCTCAATAGTATTTCCATTGATTTTAATGCTATACAAATGTTGGAATGTTCTAAATCCAAAGAAGTCTAACAGAAAATCTCGTTTATAATCAATAAGCGGTTCAATTAAATCTTGATACTTTTCAACAAACTTATAAAACTTTGTGCTTATTAGAGGAACTATTTTTCCGGTATTATCCTTGCGTAAATAAGCGTCTTTCATTTTGTCAATAAAACTTCGTTTAGTGTTTTTTTGATGATTATCGATTGCTATACGAGATGCGAGATTCATATAGTAAGGAAATACAATACTTAGACTAGCAGCTGTGTTTGCCGCATATTCATCGATTTCATAAGTAGAAATACCAGATGAAATACCTTGCGATACGGACAGCATTAAATTATCGATCTTAATATGTTTAATCTTAGGAATTGTAATATCTCCAATTTTATATTTTTTATTAACGAGACTTCTGATCCTATTAGTAATTTGGCTAAGATCCAAGCGTTCTTTTACACCGGTTCTCGTAATAACATAAATATTTTCTTCTTCATCTATCAATTCATTACTTCTCGGTGATAAATCGTCATCGTTAACATTGTCAAACGCAACAGTCTCAATAGCATATACTTTATTCATTT